>OJQU01000705.1_pt1 | contig 18554 bp, 10 predicted proteins | sample 1598981 | NCBI WGS metagenome assembly OJQU01 (sample SAMN03922514, study PRJEB24848) | human gut metagenome | isolation source: stool sample | host: Homo sapiens | place: Germany | collected 2010-02 | reverse complement strand
ATTACATTGTCTATGTAATTTTTATCGTTATAGATGGACATAGTTCGTACGGAACAATATATTTTTAGTACATTTAAGGGCTGATATTCTTGGTTTCAAGGGGTGATTTGTGATAAATGTGTCATTTTTATTAAAAAAATACTATAGATTTAAGTCTAGTTTACAAAAAAAGTTATACATTTGCCCAGTTTTTAATGATATAGACCATGAATGGCGCACTAGTTCCGTACGGACTTACAATAGTATCATCGTCTTTCTATCACATAAATAATTAACTATCAAATATTAGCAGTAAAAACACTTTAAATTGGTTACAATAAACAAATGTTAAATTTATTGAGATTCAAGGCTAGGCGAAAATGGCACTAGTATGGCTTCTATGAAAAAAACAGATAATGTATTCAGAGACTGGATAATATGAAAAAATTTAGCCCTCCTTTATAAATAAAAGAAGAACCACATTATCTACAATATTTCTACCAAGAAAGCGCCATAGACTTATTCCCACAAGGCTTGAAATCCAATAAGGCATTACCCGAAACAGAGTCTCTCATGACACTCTCCACCCATCACTCTAACACAAACAAGTCTTCTGCTTAGAATAATACCGATTTATTTGGGATTAAATCCTATCAAAACATTCAATATACAAACATAAGACAAACTGGATAAGGGCGGGCAAACCCCGCCCCTTACCATGCTACCAAGATAATTTTATAAACTTATTCTCCCACGGAGCGAAACTCAACGGATTCCCCGAAACTGGGTCTCCTACGACATCACAAACCCTAGTTTTCACAAAATTAATTTTATCTGAAGCTACAGAGAAAGTAGCGGGCTTCCCGCCTATCTCACGCAATTGAAGCATAACAGCGTTCTCGCCTTCCACAGGCCTCATGTTTACCAACAACAAGTTCTCCGGTACGATCTTGAAAATGGAAGCCGATTGGAGAGGCTCCACCTTTTTATCTCCGGCAGGCAAAACACGGGTCAAGAACGGAATCCGGTTTTCCCAAGCGAACTTAGTCGCATACTCAATAGTGTTATCTTTCGAAGAGTTGATGAAGTAACTCCATTGTATCTCTCCCATTTGGTCCGCATTGAAATTGGTTACCCAATAGTTGTTCATCGGCCATGAATACATATTCGTGGACTGAGGTACGGCTCCGGCCTTATACCGCCCCGTATTGATCGCCCCAAATTGCATTAATGGTATTTCTTGGCTACCCATCACGACTTGCGACTCTGCGTTACGAGCCGTAGCGAAGTTTTGCACCGTGTACCAATCGTTAGAGGAACCCGGGATTTGGTCTACACCCGCCTCGATCGATCCACCGGGTACATCCAAATGGATCTTTCCACCTTCAACCTCAAACGGGAAAGCGATATAAACCGCTTCCGGATCTGTTACCGCTTTTTTACGCAAGCGATAAACTACCTCGATTTTCTTTGTTACGTTAAATACACGGAATTCCACCATCAAATTATTCGGCTCACGTCCCGCTACTGTCTCTCCCCGGAAACGATATGTATCCCAAACATCGCCTTTCTCATATTTCTCGAAACGCATCTTCTCGGGACGACGGCGGAGGAATTGGGGAGCACGATATTGTTCCATCGGATGACGGCTATCGATAATCTCATAAATAAACTCTCCCATCTCCCATTCCGCATCCGGCGTAACCAATTGTTTGTTCAAATCCTTATCATATAATTTACGAATCGTACCTTTACGGGTATTGAAGTCGATGGCATACCAAGGATTCTCCACATGTGTCTCTTTTAATTCCGTTGCGCCCTGTATTTCCGGACGTGGCGCATCCTTTACTTTTATATAATACTGCGCATATCCCAAGGCCGGGACATCTTTCACGTAAAAGCTCCAATAGGTACCGTCGGAACGGCTTTCGCCAGCTTGTGCGGGAATTACGTTGCCAGCCGCATCCACGATCTCGAAAGCCTTGTCTTTCGGAAGAATCTGATGATCGACATAAGCTTTAGCGATACCGCTATAACTCCAGTTGAGCGTATTGAATACAGCGATAGACGGAACGTCGCTTTTAGGCACGAATGATTGTAATATACCCATAGTAGCCTCTCCCAGCAAACCGGAATGGCGATAGGCTTCCCACGCATACGATTGTTTCAAGGAGCGTTGTTCCCAAGTTTCCAGTCCATAAGCGTTACGTACGCTCTCGCTATGCCCGAAAGTATGCTCATCATAGAACAAAAGAGCTTTGTTGATGTCCTGAATCCGATCATTGATGTCTTTCGGCAATTGAGCGCCTAGCATTTTAGCAAATGACAATCCGGCTTGATTCGCGATAATATCCGAATGAGTCACACGAGATATGGCGGCTTCACGGGCACCGGAAGCGAAACCATCCGTCCACCAATCCGGCCAAGCTCCACGAATAGTCTGAATATGATCCGCATATTGGCTCTCTACCGTCTTAAAAAACTCACTGGCTACCGCCGTGCGTAATTTCGGCCATTCATACTTCTCATTCCATTTCTGTAACATCTCGCAACTTTTAGTCGAAGGGGGCGCATTATCCGTAAGATATCCCGAATGCTGCACCGCTAATATATCATACGGATAATTTTTCGCTTCCATTTCACCTAAATAAGTTAAAACACGCTCCTCAAACTGGTCAAAGTTATCTGTATGAATCCCGAAAAAATTACCATAGTGATAATGCTCCGCACGATAAGTCAAGACCTTCTTCCCAGAAGGTGATTCCCACCAAAACACCGTAGGTTTATCAAAGCAGATCAACGCTCGATGACCATGGGTTCCCATATTCACATATTTCACGCCGGCATCTGCGAAATACTCGCTGAAACACCAACCGATACCATTCACGTCGTCTTGCATCGCAACCTCGGCACGCATCCCATTTTCTCTAAATTGCTTGATCGGATAAAGGGAAGCGGCAAGTGTCTGCTCATCCGGTAATTCGTCAAAATTCAAGAACATCGTAGCTAATTCAATACGGCCCTCTTTTACCCGTTGCTTCAGGCGAGCGATCTGTTCCACAGGACGACATTTCAAATATTCGCTAACCGCCCAAGCGATCTCGCAAGTCCAACGGAACTTAGCGAAATCCGGATAATTATCCGTAGCGTCACAATAATCCAACGCATAATCAATGTATCGAAGCTGTTCTGCCAAGATTTCCATTTGGGAACGGGTATAACCGATATCCGTATGGGTGTGTTGCACCATATTCATCTGCCAATGTCGAACCGGTTTTACGGTCACCGTAGTTTCCTCTTTCTCTTTCCCACTTGTCAACGTCAACGGTAATTGGCGAGTCGTGCTAACCTCGGGTATCTCGATTCGGAATACATTATCCCCGGACACCAGTTTCTCTTTATGGCTTTGCTCGCCTAAATGGATCGTCACTGTAGAAGGTTCTCCTTCATGTTTTACGGAGATCTCGACCTTTTGGGTCAGTCCGTTTTTCGATTTATAAACCGCCGGTAATACACGGCTCTTGACATCCGATAATCCCGGAGACGCATGAACCGACAATGTCCCGATCAACAAAGCCAATCCTGCTGATAAATAAGTTCTTTTTTTCATCTTATCGTGTTTTTATTGATATAAGTCCTATATACAACATACATATTAATAATAGCATCAAGCCGGCTACCTGTCCGAACATATCGGCTATGCCTCCCATACAAGGCGTAATCAAAGCGCCTCCTGATACACCCATAATCATCAAGGCCGAGACCTCGTTCGATTGCTCCGGCCGATGTTCCAACGCAAAAGAGAACAGGATCGAAAACACATTCGAGCAAGCCAAGCCAACCAGTACGATCATAACGCCCATGCCCCACAAGCTATCCGAGATAAGCAATCCTACGAAAGCAAGGATAGCGATAAGCATGCTCCCCCTTAAGAAGGGTCGTGACGAGATCCTCGCCAACAATATAGCCCCCAGGAAAGAGCCTCCGGTACGAGCGGCGAAATAAAGGCTACTCCCTAATCCGGCCTCTTGCAACGGCATGGATAACTTTTCCATCAATAGCTTAGGGATCGTCGTATTCAGACCGACATCGATCCCGACAATACACAGAATCCCCAAGAAAAGCATCCGTATCCTAGCATCTTTACATAAAGCTAACGTAGAGGCGAACGAGGCTTCTTGCCCCTCTCCTTCCTCTTTACCCGGAATAGTCGTTATCAACCAGATGATAGATAACAAGGTAGTCACCGAATAGACAATGAATATCAACTTCCAATCTCCCCAGAAAGAAGAAGCTATACCTGCAATAATCGGCCCTAAGAAGGAAGATACCGCCTTAATAAACTGCCCTAAAGTAAGCACGCTCGTTACTTTATCCGGATTTACCACCCGCGCTACCATCGGATTCAAGGACACTTGCAAGATCGTATTTCCAATTCCCAGCAAAGCGAACGCAAACAAGATACAAGCAAAGTCATAGAAGAATAGAGGTATCAGCATCGCCAAGGTTGTGATAGCCAAGGCTACGACCACCGTATTCCTACGCCCGTGCCGTCCCATCCAGATACCGGTAGGGACAGAGAACAGGGCGAACCAAAGAAAGACCATCATGGGCAATAGGTTCGCCAACGTATCGGACAAACCAAAGTCCATCTTCACATAATTCGTGGCAATTCCCACGACATCCACGAATCCCATCACGAAAAAGCCGAAAAGGATCGGGAATATAGCGGAGTTCGTACTTTTAGTTCTCATATCGATCTTTTGGTTGGTTACCCATTTCTAAAACCAAATGTCCACCTTGAACAATCTCCGAGAAAGGAATACGAGTATCCGTCAATGGTTTCCCGTTTAAGTCCATGGATTGCACGTAATCATTTTGCTTACTATTATTACGAGTCTCGATCACGAATTCCTTCCCTTTATAATAGCGGTCATTCAGCCGGATCGTAATCTTATCGAACAAAGGACTACCCAAAGCGAAAGAAGGCGCTTGATCCGTCAAGCCTTTCATATCGAATAAGCCTAAGGAAGAGATCACGTACCAAGCCCCGAGCTGGCCTTGATCCTCATCTTGTCCGTAGCCATAACCGTGGATGCCATCCGTACCATAGAACTCATTCAAGATCGCCCGCACCCATTTTTGCGTAAGCGAGGGACGACCGGCCTCGTTGAACATCCAAGAGATGTGCAAACAAGGTTGATTTCCTTGGTTATACAAGGTTTGCAAACCGGCGAAAGCCCCTACTTCCGTGCCTCCGCTAAAGATTAATTTACGAGACACCGTGAAGATGCTATCCAACCGATGGTTAAACACGTCCGCACCTACTTTTGCGACCAAGCCTTTCGCGTCGTGCGGTACATAGAATGTATATTGCCAAGCGTTACCTTCTTGGAATCCGCGCCATACTTGCATCGGATTGAAGTCCTCGATAAACGTACCATCCTTCTTTTTAGGACGGACAAAATTACAGGAAGGGTCATAGATACGCTCCCAGCCTTTCGATAAGTCCATCAAACGGTTATAATCGTCCGTCTTACCCAGTTGCTTCGCCCATTGGGCCACGGCCCACGCACTATAAGCATATTCCAAGGTATGGGAAGCGGAAAACATGAAAGCCTCGTCCGGCCCGTCCCCTTTATCCAAATGAGGTACATAACCATATTCCACGAAATAACGGGTATCGATCTTTCCCGCGCCCAACGGACGATTCTCCCCATCCAACTCATTCTTCAAGCAAGCCTCATAAGCCGTATTCACATCGAAATCCCGGATGCCACATTGATAAGCGCCAGCGATAATCGTACTTAATAAATTCGTACCAACCCCGGAGACATAACGGCTATTAGCGATTCCATCCGCCAGCCAGCCGGCGTCCTTGTACACCAACAAATGGCTACTTATATAATCCGAATAATATTCCGGATAGGCCAAAGCCCAAACCTGTGTCAGATTCCATTGCGCTCCCCAAGCGGCATCGGTATTGTATAAGTTATGTACCGGTTTCCCGTCTTTCAAAGGGATTTGTCCTACCGAGCCATCATTTCTCGGATAAGCGCCATTCACATCGCTAGCTAACCCACGCCCCAATAAAGCGTGATACAAACCGGTATAGAATTTCACCTTATCCTCTCGCGCTGGAGTCTCTACCCGGATACGTCCCAAATATTCTTCCCATGTTTGGCGAGATATTTCCCTTGCCTCGTCAAACGTAAGGGTAGCGGCCTCAGTCTCCCTATTTAACCGGGCATTCTCCACGGATGTATAGGAAAGACCTACTTTAGCGGTTACCGACTCTTGATCTTGGGTACGGAATGTCAGATAAAGTCCGGCCCCCACGCCCGTCGCTTTCCGTTCATCCGGACGGATATCCGCTCCGTTGAAAGCGCCAAATCCAACGGGAACCTTGTCCAGCACCGCCGAGAAATACAAAGGAACCGATGCCCCGGGTTGATATTTCCTCACATATTCAGGCTCGGTAATCACCCAGCCCTCGATATGCCCGTCTTCCGTAAAAGTAATTTCAGCATCCCGTACAGCTCCGCTCTCTCCTTGACGGTTTCCTATATCGAACAAGATATGGCTATCCTCCCCGGCCGGAAATGTATAACGCTGAATAGCGACACGAGGGGTAGCGGTAAGCTCCGCACAAATCGAGTAATCTTTTAGGAGAACGGAATAATAACCGGCGGTAGCGATCTCGTCCGTACGGTCAAAACGGGAACGGTATCCTATACCTGTCGAGTCGTCTACCGCCCCGGGAATTGTTTTCAATGGACCCGTCGTAGGCATCAGTACGATTCCACCGATCTGAAACTCATGCAAGCAGGGGAAACCCTCGATCGATTGATCCCGATAATCGTAACCGGTCGCCTCCCAACCGGATTTATTCCCGATATGCCCGTTCGTAGAAGGAGCCGGCTTGGCCATACCGAAAGGCATCGCTCCCGGGGTAAAATGAAACCAACGGCAATGCGCCGTACCGATCCGAGGTTCTACATATTGGCTAAGCTCTTCTTGCTGAACTTTCTTGCCTTGTGTCACACAGGATGTGAAGAAAGCACACGCAAACATCAGGAACCATACAGGTCCTATACTATATTTTTGTCTCATATTCCTTTAGATAGATGGTTTAACGCAAAAACATAAGCTCCCATAGCGATCGAGCGATTAGCACCTTGTTTACTTACGGTCACCCCTATCCGTTTACAAGGATCATACCCTACCTTGCGATTGGTACCCGGAATGGGTACCTCGACAGCTCCTCCTTTAGCGAAATCAGCGAAACTCTCCGCATCCTCCAAAAGATAAGCTTTCATTTGCAATCGGCCGAAACGACTTCCATCCATCATACCGGTAGATGAGTTCAATTCTTTCAACAAAGCAGGGAGAATATATTTAGAAGCCCCCGATAGTCCACCACCGATTACGATGATGCCATCGATTAAAGTAATGGCAGACGCCAACGCATCCCCCGCTAGCTCCCCTAATTCGGAGAAAGCCGTAATAGCAGCCTCCCGGTTACCCGGGCAAATACCCTCGGCGATCTCAAAGATCTCTTTCGGAGTATGCACTCCCGTATCACCGGATCGTTCCGCATATACTCGCATGACCGCACGTATGCTGACACTCTCCTCTACGATATACTCCGGATATTTCTTATTCCGAAAACACCAGATATCTCCTCCTGCCGCATTATCTCCCAATAGAAGCTCTTGATTAATGACAACCCCGGCACCAAAACCGGTACCCAAGGTGACTCCCAGCAGGTTCTTATATTGCTTCATGCTTCCTGCCTCCCGCAAACGGCGGTTTATATCCGGAAGGGCTCCGGTTAACGCTTCTCCATATGCGAATAAATTCCCATCGTTATTGATAAATACCGGTATCCCGAATATATCTTCCAGAAACGGGCCTAACGCTACTCCACCCCGGAAAGAGGGGAAGTTGGGTAAATCGCCTATGATACCGGTTTGATAGTCTGCCGGACCGGGAAAAGCGAAACTGATAGCGACCGGAGTTTCCGGCAAGCCTGCCTGAATTGCCTTAAAACCCTCTACCAAATTGCCTAAACACTTATCTAAACAATCCGCGCATGCCGGAAGAACTACCGGATCGGCTATCTCTTTTCCTCCTTGGATGGCAGAGAAAACAAAATTCGTTCCTCCCGCATCCAATGTCATTACTATTCTATTGTCATTTGTATACATCATATATTCCTTTTCTTTATTTACCCATGTTCCGCCAGTGCCACCACGGTGGCACAGCCGTGCCATAGGGTTGGCATTGGCGTGCCATCGCAGTGGCACTACCGTGCCATCAAGGGTGGCACAGTTGTGCGACGCCTATGGCACGGTGATTATTGCCTAAATCGTACGTAAGCTTTTATAGTACCACAGTATTTACCTACGGACGATCCATACGGGCGGATCGTATATTCACCCACGCAAGCCGGAATGATAAAAGTCTCCGCGTAATGAACGATGAATGGTTCAAAAGCGTTTGTCGGACTCTCCACGATCAACTCATCTCCCTTGATTACATTCAGTACTTGCACCCCTCCATTCGTATTGTGAGGCACGATATCCGTGAACCAATGACGGCGGGTCTCGATGAACTCGTTCTCATGCAAGCCGGTCCGCTCCTCCCGCCAACCGTCTCCCTCGGCGATCATCTCCACTTGGTTGATCAAGTTATGACGGACAAACTCCGTTTGCCGCTCCCATTGGATCACTTTCGAGCCGTGGCCGATATTAATCGGTCGAGGCAATCCGTCCAATCCCAAGCGGCCCCAGTCCCAAAGCTTAAAGGTAAAGATACTTGGGGTAGCGCTAATCTCCAGCACCATGGCACCGGCTCCCGAACAATGGACCGTTCCGGCGGGGATCAGATAATGATCATGGCGTTTGGCAGGCCATTTGTTGACATACTTCTCCGTATCGAAAGGCTTTCCGGTCTGTTGGGAGTCGTTTAGGGCAGCGATCATCTCGTCCGGATTTACACCGGTTTTCAATCCCAGATAAACGGTAGCGTCCTCCTCGGCATCCAGCAGGTAGTAGCTCTCGTCCTGCGTATAATAAATCCCGAACGTATCCCGGATATATTGGGTGACCGGATGCACTTGCAAACTTAGGTTTCCTCCTCCCATCGTATCCAAGAAGTCGAAACGGATCGGGAAATCTTGTCCGAAACGAGCCTCGACCGGCCCGCCCAGCAAGTCTCTCGTCTTATAGAATACCAAGTCATTGGAAGGGATCTCAAACAGCTCTCCGGCAACTTTCAGGTATAAACTATTTTCCTCGGGCACGCAATCAAAACACCAGCCGAAGTTATCTTGCTTTTTATCCAGATCACAGACCTCTTTCATCCATTGGCCGCCCCAAGGAGCCGGATCGAAGAAAGGTACTACCCGGAACGGAGTATGCGCCGTTTTCTCCAACCCTTCTTTCAAGATCTCCCCGGAAATCATCTTAGGTGTTCCGACGATATGGGTATCCAACCAATAATCGACCTTGGGAAGGACTTTCTTCTTCAGATTATCGCAAACAATCCAATCAATAAAATATCCTCGCTTATAATGGTACGACGGGGCTTCCTCCCGGTTTTCCACACCTAGCCCGTTCACCTCTTTTCTACGGGAACGCATCTGGATCTCCCAACGAGCCATATCCGCGTAGATCAATTTGTCCGGAGCGGGAACGATCTCGGCGGCGGCGTGGCCATAAACGATTGTCCAGCCTTTTCCATCACGCAAGGACTCCCGGCAGGCGTTCACCTTCTCCTCATCCAAGAAATACGTATAAGAGAAATGAGCCCGGCGGCCAAACAACCGGTCATCCGTCAGATAAGGATAGGTCATCGCCTCTATATCTTCTGCCGATTTAAATAAATCTCGCATATTGATAAAACGATCGGGCGCGAGCGCTTGCAGTTCACGCATCAACTCCTCGTGATGAACCCCTTGGTAGCATTCCACCACCCAAACTTGTGATCCATTCGTTTCCGCATGGACCTCCGCCAATCGCTTCCGTATCGATTCCCAGCCTTTCCACAAGGTACCGTCTACAACGGTGGCCGGCATTTTATCATAATTACTTTTTCTCATCTCTTTTGATATTTAATATTGCACGCTTGTATTTAACTCTTATTTTTCTCTGCCCAATCCCTTAATAATTCAATCGCCTTAGATAGCACTCCGGCCGACCCCTTGAAATTACCAGAGCCACTGGGGACACCGCCTTTGCCATACCATTCGTAGAATCCGTCATTTTGGATCACACGCTCGATCATCGGATGAATCTCCGCATAAGCCTCCTCAACCATTCCATTAACGACAAGCTGCTGGATCATCCGACCGCCAAACCAAGTCCAATCCCCGCCATTCTGATACAGATAAGCCTTTGACATTCCTCCATGGAAAAAACCATCCGGATACACGGGATATAAGGTAAGACCAATGCTTGGCATACCCGACAGGCGAACATTCTCAAGCATCTGGGCATTTACGGTACGTATCTCATCTTCCGACAACAAGCCGGCCTCTATAGCGATAGCCGTCCCACCATGATAATGAATGGCAAGTTCATCAAAACCTTCCGGAATCGGAGATTTCTCCGGATAAATATGAGGAATGAACTTCTGGCGCTTCTCGTCCCATAAATGAGTCCGTACGTTCTTGGCGATTCCCTCCCGTAAACTTCTCCAACGGGGAGCTTGCGGGGAATCGGGAGCCATCTCCAATAAATAATCTAAAGCGATAAGAAACATAGCGTTATCATATACGTCAATGGCCGGATCGGATAGCTCATTCATGTCACATCCGAAATCATCGTTCGGCTGCACGTCTCCCCAGTCCGCCGTCATCGCCCCGTATAGCAATCCATATTCCTTATTATATCGTTCTCGCATCAAGTAATCTACCATCAAGTTCATTCGCTCCAAGACGGTCTTTCCGGCCACCACCTCATCCAGAATACCCCGGTCACCCGTCTTACGAATGTATTTACCTACGATCTGAATCAAGGAAGACTCTTGGTCCGTCTCTACCGTATTCTTAAAAGCGACATGTTTCGGGGCGGCATTCGAATAATAAGGCGTATCATCATACCATGTAAAATCTTCTTTCAGCACATAACCATCGATCATCTCATCATTCGGCTGTTGAAGAGCGAAAAACAATAAGATAGCTTCCCGCAGTTCGTGTGGATCACTCTCCTCGCAAGCGATCTCTATAAACGTATTCATATCACGAGCCCATATCTGGGAATAACCGCTGCCCGCGTTAAAACCACTGCGGATGGTAGCACGAGCCATACTATCGACCTTCTGCAAAGTCGTGTCAGACAATATCTGATTGGCCAATCGCTGTTTATCGGTTAATCCCGTACAAGATAAAAAAGATACAAATACAAAAGAAACTACAACTAGAATTTTATTCATGGCATTATGTTATGATTTATGTCGGCAAAATTATTTCAATAATCCAGAAAGGAATGCTACATTTGTTCCGATTTACTTGTACAATCTTACGATTTATAAATCATGGTCAAGATAAAAGAAGGATTTAAGGGAGAACGGCTCGTTTCTTTACCCGAGGAACTATTGGCAAGCTACCGGTGGGAACCGCTCATCAGTAATTTATATGTACGCAAGATAGGTTTCTTTCCACGTGTTAAATATCATTTTCTCCAAAAAGAACAAGGCTGTGACTATGCCATGCTTATTTATTGTACGGAGGGAAAAGGGTGGTATCGTATCCTCGGTAAACAATATACCGTAGAGAAATACCAATATATCATCATCCCTCCCGGTATCCCCTACTCGTTCGGGGCAGACGAGGGAGATCCATGGACTATTTACTGGTTACACTTCCAAGGGAAGCTTCGTGATCAATTCCTGCCGTCGCATCCGGTTCCGGTCACTATTTTGCCGAATGAATATTCCCGTTTACAAGATCGGTTACGGCTGTTTGAGGAGATATATAGCAGTTTCTCCATGGGATATATTAAAGAATATATGATTTATTCCTCCATGTGCCTTTACAATTTTCTGGCCTCTTTCATCTATCTGGAGCAATTCCGCCATATCATGATTCCCTCGCAAAAAGAATATCCGTTCACGGCACGGGTTATTCATTATATGCGTGAGAACATCCAGCAGAATCTTACCTTGAAGGAATTAGCGTCTTATTTCAAATATTCCCCTTCTCACTTCTCGGCTCTCTTCTTTGGCGAGACTGGGGTCTCGCCCATGAATTACTTCATACGCTTGAAAATACAGAAGGCTTGTGAATATATCGAGCTAACGAATATGAAGTTGAATGAGATCGCCACGCATCTGGGATTCGAGGATGCCGCCTACTTCTCCCGTACGTTTACGAAAGTAATGGGTTGCTCTCCTTCCGCTTATCGTAAAAAGGAGATGGAGATATAGAATTCGTTTGGATTTCTAGTATTTCTCATGAGAATAAAATATATTTGTACAATAGATATTTAAACGAACATAAAGTAAGTAGTTACTATGATAGACCTAACACAGTTCACCCCTTGGACTCTCTTTACGGATCTTGGATTCATTTCGATACTTCTATTGGTTGGCAAATTCATACGAGTCAAGGTAAAACTGATACAACAATTATTCATCCCACCCAGCTTGATCGCAGGCTTGCTAGGACTGGCGTTCGGACCTAATGGACTGGGGTGGATTCCGCTTTCCAATGACTTAGGTACTTATGCGGCTATCCTTATCGCCTTGGTGTTCGGCGCGTTGCCTTTATCTTCCCCGAACGTCTCCATGAAAGAAGTAGCGAAACGAGTCGGGCCGATGTGGGCGTACGCTCAGGTGGGTATGTTATTGCAATGGGCATTAGTAGGCTTGTTCGGATTGTACGTGATCAAGCTGATCTGGCCGGACCTGAATGACGCTTTCGGCATTATGCTGCCGACAGGCTTTTATGGCGGACACGGCACGGCCGCCGCTATCGGGTCCGCGTTCGAGGGATTGGGCTGGGACGAGGCACGCAGTTTAGGCATGACAACCGCTACCGTGGGGGTTATTTGCTCGATCATCGGAGGTTTACTGATGGTCAAATGGGCGGCCAAGCATAAACAAACCGCTTTTATCTCGGATTTCGACGATCTCCCGGACGAACTGAGAAGTGGGTTGCTGCCAGAGGATAAGCGGGATTCCATCGGAGAAGCTACGACTTCCTCCATATCCATCGATACGCTGACTTTCCATGTGGCCTTGGTATTTGTCGTGGCTTTTTTGGGATATATGGTTAGCCAAACCGTAAAGGTGTATTATCCGGTATTGGAGTTACCTGTTTTCAGTTGTGCCTTTATCATTGGATTAGTATTAAAGAAATTCTTCGATGCGACAACCATATCCAGATATATCTGCCCGCAGACGACCCAGAGGCTGAGCAGTTCCTTCACGGATATGTTGGTAGCTTGCGGTGTAGCGTCTATCAAGCTAGGGGTGATCGTAAAATATGCCTTGCCGCTTATCGTACTCATCATAGCGGGCGTGGCGATCGTCTGGTGCATAACATTCTTCTTAGGAAGAAGATTAGCCAAGACCTTTTGGTTCGAGCGCATGATTTTCGCTTGGGGATGGTGGACCGGCACGATGGCCATGGGCATCGCCTTGCTGCGGATCGTCGATCCGAAACTTTCCAGCAAAGCGATGGATGATTACGCGATGGCTTACCTGCCTATAGCTCCCATAGAGATCTTATTGATCACCTTCGTCCCCATCCTTTTCGTCAACGGATTGGGAGTTTGGTTGCTATTAGCCTGCTTGGTCCTTTCCCTACTGATCTTGCTACTGGCGTGGAAGATGGGATGGTGGATTACTCGCTCTTGATACTATTTACCGGGTTCTCGTTCGCCGCTTTCCAGTTCTGGAAGCTTACGGTCAATAACGTGATTACGGTTACGATCAATAAGGCGATTAAGAATACCCACCAATGAAGCGGAGTCTTATAAGCGAAACCCTCGAGCCACATCTTCACGCCCTGCCAAGCGACCGGCGCCGCTATCACGAAGCAAATACCTACAATCCTCAGATAGGCCTTATTAAACATCAGCAGGATCTCTCCTACCGTAGCTCCATGTACCTTGCGGATACCTATTTCCTTACGGCGGTATTGAGTCTCGAACACCACTAAGCCAAATACTCCGACCAAAGAGATAATAATCGCCAGTAAACTAAAAACCGTAACCAGATCGCGTAGATTCTCCTCTTTCTGGTAAAGATGATTAAAGATCTCATCATAGAATTCGATATTAAACGGATAGGAAGGATCTAATTCTCTCATCGTCTCCTGAATGTGACCTACTACGGCATGAATGTCCGATCCGGCTTTCAAGCGGATATAAGAGATTGGCAAAGAATAACCAAAGTTTCCGACCAAGAAAGCGATATTATCCTCTCCACCACGAAGCGAGGTGAATTTCACATCGTCGGAGAAACCGATAAGATGACCGGGAGAATAGCTATCGAACGCGTCACCCACTTGCATATCCAACCCCTCCATCGCCGTACGATTGAATATATAAGACACATGATCCGAAAGTTCGTCCGCCTTTGAGAAATCTCTCCCTTCTATAACCGGAATCCCCATCACCCGCAAGAAATTGGAAGATGCTATAATTATGAAATACTGAAAGTCCTTACCCTTATAATTACCGCCATTCGTGTTATACCCGTCCTTAGAGCCCACTTTCTCCATAGCGAAAGCTACATCCTCGATCCCCGGATTCTCTTTCAAGCGATTCACATATGTATCGTGATGCTTATCGTACATTGTCTCATTCAGCTCCACGATAGCTACCTGATCCTTATCGAATCCTAAAGAGAAATTCCGCATATAACTATTCTGGATTTGCACAAAGCAAGCCCCGATAATCAACACGATCGAAACAACGAACTGGACACAAATCAATGTCGTACGTAACTTACGCCCAGAAGGAGATAACCCGAAGCTGCCCTTCAGCACCAAGGCCGGAGGAAAAGAAGTTATATAATAAGCAGGATAAATACCCGCCAGCCAACCGATAACCAACGCTACGATGCCACACAAGAAAACGATCGGAAGATTTGAGACCAAACTCAAATCGGCCTCGATAAAAGGTAGCGCTTCCACCCAATCCAATCCCCAAACGATAACGAGACTTACCAGCCATGCCATAAAACTAATAAGGGCTGCCTCTATCAATAAAGATCTGCGCAACAAAGTATCCGAGCTACCCAATACCTTCTGCGTATTGATGCTTTTGATTCGCAACGGAGTCAGAGAAGTGCTAAAGTTCGTGAAGTTAATAGCCGCGACAATGACGATCAGAAGGGCTATACCGAACAATAAGGCCGTGACTTCCTTGTTTCCACTCCGGAATGTACCACCGTCTTGCGTCTCATTCATATAATAAATATCAGTCAGCGGAACGAGCCGGATCTGTTCTCCTTCATGGTAAATCTTCTTGAAATCAAAATGACGGTTGAAATTATCGGCAACCTCATCTGCCATGGCAGGATTATCAAGCAATAAATAACAAACCCAGTTACTTGAGCTAAAATTATTGATATTATAATCCGGATCGATCGCCGTATAGACCACGTTCCGAAGCTGCGTGTTCTCCGGGAAATCCTTATAAACCGCACCAATCGTAAAAAGCTTAGCCGATTTAGTCCAGATATTTTCTTCCGCTCGCAACGTCTTACCAACCGTGGAGATATCTTCCCCAAACAACTTGTCAGCCAAGCTTCGGGGTACCATTACTTTCTCGGGATCTTTCAAGCAATCGATATCGCCTTCCACGATCGGGAACGCGAATATCTTCGGTAAACTAGCGTGGCAGGTTGTCACGATTTCCTTAAACCCAAACGGTTGCCCGTTTCTATCCACCGAGAGATAAACACCATTCTGCCCAAAAGAAGGAGTCAACAATGTACCCGCCTCTATATGCGGGGAAGATTGGATGACAGCCTCCACAAAGGCACGGGGTAATATTGTCCCGAAAGTACCCGGAATGGTCAAGTCCACCCTAAAAATCCGCCCGGACGTAGGATGGCAACGGTCAAAAGTCCGCTCAAAATTAATCTGTATCAAAATCACGATAAAAGCGGCGAAAGCGACCGCTAATCCCGCTACATTCAAAAAGGTAGCTACCTTGAAACGTATTAATACATTGATGAAATTGCGTATGATTGTTTTCATAACTTACTCTATTTTATTGATACTAAAATCGACCCAAAAAGAGTATTCCTTAAATAAGATGGCTGATATTCATTCGTTTCAAGATATTCAAAGAAACCTTGTTCAACGCAATTGTCTCAACCTCTTCCGTACGGAAAAACTTACTTAAACCTTCGATCTTAATCATGGCTGTATTTGTTTTAATTTATTATACTCAAATCCATCTAATAATATTCAAATAACGTGCCAAACTACACATCAAACTAATATTCAATAAATTAATTCTCAATTCATAAAACAGAAGTGTCCAATAATTGGACACCATTGTACAATTATTGGACACATACTTTTCTATGAAAGCAGCAATATGATTCTACAAAAATCTTCTATTCATTCTTAATACTATGTACTGGATTCTCATTCGCCGCACGCCAGTTCTGGAAAGTGACAGTCAATATCGTGATAACCGCTATGATAGCAAAAGCGATCAAATACACCCACCAATACATAGGAGTCTTATAAGCGAAATTCTCAAGCCATCGATGTACCACATAACCGGCGATCGGCGCCCCCAAAACAAAACAAACACATAAGATTCGTATGTATGTCTTATTAAACATCACGATAATCTCCTCGGTAGTAGATCCTAATACCTTACGGATACCGATCTCTTTCTTCCGGTACTCACTATCGAATACGACCAAACCGAATACCCCTACCACCGAGATAAAGATCGCGATTAAACTAAATAAGGTAATCAATGAACTGAGGCTTCTCTCTTTCTCATAAAGTCCGTTCAATACCTCATCGAAGAAACGGACATTAAACGGGTATTCCGGATCAAATGATTGAAGCGTAGTCTTGACATGTAGCATAGCTCCCCGTAAGTCAGAGCCGGCCTTTACCTTTATATAAGCGAAATTAGGTTGGTTTCCCCAATTCGTGCCCCATACGAAAAAGGCCATAGGCGTTACCTCCGTGCGGAAAGAGGCGAATTTAACATCCGGCATAAAACCGACAATCTCCATACTATCTATTAAAGATCCTATCTCCAGCCCATATTCCGTCCGGGCACGTTCGTTAAAGACAAACGTGCCATAACGTTTCGCCTTATCTTCCTCCCGGAAATCACGACCTTCCGATATTTTCACATTCATCACCTTCAAAAAAGAAGGTTCAACCGGTAGACATTGGAATTGTATATCCTTATCCCGGTATTTACGTCCCCATCCCATGTATTGGTCATGACTAGAGAGGAGCATCTCCGCATATGTAACCTCTTCGATACCGGAGAAAGATTTCACTTGGCTGGCGAAGGCATCCCGACTTTTCCGGATATTGTTATTCATATTCGTAATAATCACCTCATCCTTATCATAACCGAGAGGGGTGTTTTGCATATAATAATTCTGCAAATACATGAAAGTAGCACCGATTATCAGACCAAATGAAGCTACAAATTGTATACCGATCAGCACGTTACGTAATTGGCGACCTTTCGGGGATAGACCGAAACTTCCTTTCAATACCAAAGCCGGAGGGAAAGAGGTCATATAATAAGATGGATAGATACCAGAAAAAATACCAGTCGCTATAGCGATAAGGGCGGTTAACCATACTAGCCCCCAATGTGCCGACAACGTAATATCCGCATCAATCAAGGATGCGATACTTGTCTTTCCCGTCATATACACCAAGAGTAACCCTATAAAATAAGAGAAAACACTAATAAACATGGCCTCTAATATCAAAGCCAGACGAATCACAGACTCTTCGCCACCCAATACTTTCTGCGTATTAATGCTCTTGATACGCATTGGAGTAAGCGCCGTGCTAAAGTTTGTAAAATTGATGCCAGCGATCACCACGATCACGATAGCGATCGCAAACAACACCAACAAAGTTTGCTTACTGGATTTAGGAGTCGTATCATATTGGATACCCATTGTATAATGAACGTCAGGCAATGGGTTCAAACGAAGATGATACCCACCCCAATGTTCTTTCACGGGAGTAGGATCAAAATGAGCCGCAAAATTCTCGAACAGTCCTTCAGCGTTCTTTGGATCGTCTAACCGAACATAAAATTCATAATTCCAGTTTCCCCATTCTTGGATATTTTCCCTCGGATCCATCTTCTGGTAAATACAGTTTTGTACGGACGAATTACGGGGAAAATCTTTATATACGCCTCCAACCGTCAGCTTATCGCCATTCTCAAATACCAACTGTTTACCGACAGCCGATTGGTTTCCAAATAATTTATAAGCCATGCTTTGCGGTAACAAAACACTGGTCGGTTCTTCCAAGGCCGATTGATTCCCTTCTAAGAAATCAAAATCAAACACCTTTGTAAAATCTGGATAAACACTTACGT
>OJQU01000663.1_pt1 | contig 19750 bp, 15 predicted proteins | sample 1598981 | NCBI WGS metagenome assembly OJQU01 (sample SAMN03922514, study PRJEB24848) | human gut metagenome | isolation source: stool sample | host: Homo sapiens | place: Germany | collected 2010-02 | reverse complement strand
AAAAGAGATTTACTCTTACCGGAACAGGTAAAATCAAAAGAAAGCACGCTTTTCACAGTCACATTCTGACTAAGAAAACCAAGAAGCAAAAGAGAAATCTGTGTTACTCTACAACCGTTGATATAACGAATATGAGCCAGGTTAAGGAACTCTTAGCTATGAAGTAATCAAAAGCGTACGAAGTATTATTAAAGTTATTAACCGAATGCATTAGCTTTAAGTCCGTTGCGTGAAGTACCGGCGCTAACATTCAAAAACAAGTAAAACTATGCCAAGATCAGTAAATCATGTTGCTTCTAAAGCAAGAAGAAAGAAAATTTTGAAATTGACCAGAGGTTACTTTGGTGCAAGAAAGAACGTTTGGACCGTTGCCAAGAATACTTGGGAAAAAGGTTTGACTTATGCGTTCCGTGACCGTAAGAATAAGAAAAGAAACTTCCGCGCTTTGTGGATTCAACGTATCAACGCTGCTGCACGTCTGGAAGGTATGTCTTATTCCAAACTGATGGGTGCTCTGCACAAAGCTGGTATCGAAATCAACCGTAAGGTTTTGGCTGATTTAGCAATGAATCATCCGGAAGCTTTCAAGGCCATTGTAGCTAAAGCAAAAGCTGCATAAGCCGGGGTAAAAGAATAAACCTGCAAGGCGCTGATTACGAATACGTAATCGGCGCTTTTTGTTTTTGGCAGTATTGTGGAAATGTGAAAACATCAGATGCAGGCAAACAATTTTCTTGTTTTTCTTGTTTCTTTCGTAGAAACTCACTACCTTTGAAGTAGAAAAAATAGCCGCATTGATTGGATCGGGAAACTCATCAATTCTAATGAAATACCGAGACAAGCTTCAGTTCTCAATGGCGGGCCACGCCCTTTGGGGTAACTCTTGAGTCGGTGGATTACAAAGAGGACGAGCACTCAAATCATGTCATACGGAGTTTCATCACATCATCGGTGCGGCTTTCTATAAAAGAGGAACGGTAATCTTGGTTGACTACCGTTCCTTTTTCTTTTGCCGTTATTTTACGGTTTTGCTTCTTGAAGATCAGAGAGTTCAGTAAAATCGGATTGGTTGCAGTGAGGGGGAAAAGTCCAGGCTTTTGCTCGTTTAACTCCAGGTGTTTACTCCCGAAATGCCTGAAGTTTTAGGTTGGAATGCCCGGTGTTTGGGAAGTAAATTCCGGAAGTTTCGGGAGTATAATGCAGGGATATTTACCGGTATGGCACGGCTTCACTAACGGTTGGAACTGGACATACCGGTAGAATATTATTTGTTATCCCGCAAGTCTTTTACCCTGACGGCTTTGCCTTCGCTTTGAGGCAGGGAGCCTTTCTTGACCAGCTTCACTTTAGGAGTGACAAGGATTTCATCTTTCAGTCGGCGGGAAATAGCTTTGCGTACTTTCTCCAGTTCTATATAGTTGTCGGTGGATAAGTCGCTGAGCTCTACTTCCACAATTATTTCATCTTGATTGCTGATGGTTTCCAGAGTAATGAGGTAGTTGCTGCCCAATTCGGGGAATTGCACCAATACCTTTTCCACCTGCATGGGGAAGATGTTGACACCCTTGATGATAAACATATCGTCGCTGCGGCCCTTGATGCGGTCGATGCGCAGATGCGTACGTCCGCAGGGGCATGTACCCGGAAGTATGCGGGTAAGGTCGCGTGTGCGGTAGCGTATCAACGGCATCATTTCACGGTCGAGGGTAGTCAGGACCAGTTCTCCAATCTCACCGTCGGGAACCGGTTCGCCGGTTTCCGGATTGATGATTTCAACCAGATAGCAATCTTCCCAAAGGTGCATGCCGTTTTGCTCGGTACACTCAAAGGCAACGCCGGGACCGTTCATTTCGGTCATGCCGAAACTGTTGTAGGCTTTGACACCCAGTATCCGCTCAATCTTCCTGCGCTGTTCGTCCGTATGAGGTTCGGCTCCGATGACGAGGATTTTCAGAGTAGTCGATGCCGGGTCGATACCTTCTTCCTGAAATACTTCCGCCAGGCGTATGGCATAACTGGGAATGGCATGCAAGGCGGTGGTTCTGAAGTCCGTGATGAACTTGATTTGCCGTTTGCTGTTACCGGCAGCGGCGGGTACGGTCAGTGCTCCCAGGCGCTCGGCTCCGTATTGGAAACCTAATCCTCCGGTGAACATGCCATAGCCGGAACTGTTTTGAAAAACATCGGTCTTTCGTATGCCTACTGCGTATAGGCAACGTGCTACAAGGTTGGCCCAGGACTCCAGATCGTGCCGGGAGTGGACGATGACGGTGGGCGTTCCCGTGGTTCCGCTGGAAGAGTGGATGCGTACGCCGTCTTCGTGCATATTGCCGGCCACAAGTCCGAAAGGGTAGTTGGCGCGCATGTCCGCCTTGGTGGTAAACGGGATTTTCCGGATGTCTTCTATCGACCGGATGCTGTCTGCCGTAATGCCGTGCTTTTGAAAAACTTGTTTGTAATAGGGGGAATTTGCTGCAATGCCGATTGTCTTCCTAAGCCGCCGGAGTTGCAGTTTGTGCAACTCCTCACGCGGCATGGTTTCTATCTCTTCTTCCCAGTATTTGTCATTCATGGTTATTGGTATTTTGATTTACATCAGGTTTTCTGCAATTTCCTTACCGGCAACCAAGGCCTTGAGGTTCAGTTCTACGATGGCTTCGCCTTTACGTTGGAAGATGTCGCGGATGCTGTCCTGTACTTTCTGGTAATCAATGCCGAGGAACGGAATGGTAGCTCCCAACAACACGATGTTGGCAACGCGGGGAGAGCCCACTTCTTTGGCTACTTCGTTCACGTTCAGTACAATCTTGTGAGGAAGCCTGTCAAGTTCGGCTTTGAGAGCTTCTTCGGCAGGATAGTGGGGGATATTGATGAAAGGGGCTTCGTTGGTTACCAGCCAGCCTTCGGGACTGAGGTAGGGAAGATAGCGCAGCGCTTCCATGGGCTCCAGCGATATGATAAGGTCGCATTTGCCTGTAGGGATGAGGTCGGAAGCGATAGGCCGGTCGCTGATGCGGAGGTTGGACTGTACGTCTCCGCCTCGCTGGCTCATTCCGTGTACTTCGGCCTGTTTCATGTATAATCCGTCTTTAAGGGCTGCCTGCCCGATTACGGTAGCGATAGAGAGGATGCCTTGTCCGCCTACGCCGGAAAGTATAATGTCTTTTTTCATGGCTTTACTTGTTTCGTTTCTTACGTGCTAAAGTTTGAATACATTCTCTGCGGGGAATAATGACGGATACTCCGCAGTATTCGATTTCTTCGCGGATTATCTGCCTCATTTCCTCGTAGTTCTTCTTCAATGGAACTACTACGCGGATATGTTCGGGCGCTACGCCGATACCTGCACAGATAGCTTCGAGACGGCCGGTTCCGGCTGAATCCTGTCCGCCGGTCATGGCTGTGGTTTCGTTGTCGGAGATGACGATGGTGACGTTGGCGTTTTCGTTTACGCAGTCCAGCAGGCCTGTCATGCCGGAGTGGGTGAAGGTGGAGTCGCCGATAACGGCAACCGCAGGATGGACTCCGGCATCCGAGGCGCCTTTTGCCATTGTAATGGAAGCTCCCATGTCTACGCAGGAGTCAATGGCATTGAAAGGAGCGTTGGCTCCTAAGGTGTAGCAGCCGATGTCGCTGAATACCTTGTGGCTGGGGTATTCTGCCCGGAGCACTTCGGTCAGCACGGTGTACATATCGCGGTGTCCGCAACCTTCGCACAAGGCTGGCGGGCGCATTTCGACGAGTGAAGGAACAGCGAATTCCGCTTTGTTCTCTTTGCCTACGGCGCGTGCTACGCTGTCCGGATTCAATTCTCCGTCCTGCGACAGTGTGCCGTCCAGGCGTCCTTTGACTTTTACGCCGATGCCGAGGCAACCTTTCAGTTGTTTTTCTACAAACGGTTGTCCGTCTTCCAGTACGAGTATTTCGTTGCAGGCTTCTACAAGCTGCATCAGTTGTTTCTTGGGAAGCGGGTACTGGCCGATTTTCAATACCGGAAATTCGCAGCCTTCGGGATAGTTCTCCATAAGGTAGTTATAACCGATGCCGCAGGCTATGATGCCCAGTTTTTTGTTGGGACCGTCTATGTACTTGTTATAAGGTGAGTTTTCCGAGGCTTTGACAAAATCGTCCTGATGCTGCAACAGAAGTTTGTAGCGTTTGCGGGCGTTGCCGGGGAGCAGGATGAACTGGCGCGGGTCGTCACTGAAAGATACCTCGTTCTGAGGCTGTTGCGCCTTGCGTTCTACGCCGGAACGGGAATGTGCCAGCCGGGTGACCATACGCATCAGCAGCGGTTCGCCGGTTTGTTCGGAAAAGGCAAATCCGTTGTAAACCATGTCGTAGGCTTCTTGCTGGTTACTCGGTTCGTACATCGGAATCAATGCAAAGTCACCGTAGAAACGGCTGTCTTGTTCGTTTTGTGACGAATGCATGCTGGGGTCGTCGGCTGCAACGACAATGATGCCGCCTTTAACGCCGGTCACGGCGGAGTTGATAAAACAGTCGGCAGCCACATTCATGCCTACATGTTTCATGCAGACCAGTGAACGTTTTCCTGCGAACGACATTCCCAAAGCTGCTTCCATGGCAGTTTTCTCGTTGGAACACCAGCGGTTGTGGATACCTTTTTCGGCAGTAATCGCTGCTGTCTGGATATATTCGGTAATCTCCGTCGAAGGAGTACCCGGGTAGGCGTACACACCGGATAGGCCGGCGTCTAATGCAGCCTGTGCAATGGCTTCATCGCCAAGTAAGAGTTGTTTGCTCATTTTTTAGTGTTTAAGTGTTAATCATGGTTTTAGTAACAATCGCAAATATAGCTTTTTGCTTTTGTTTTATTATGATATTAGTTGAAAATCTTTCTTTCGTTTAACACCTTCCAATACTTTCTGGCATTTTTCATGTGTTCGGCGTAGTTGGCTGCAAAATTATGGGTTCCTGAAAAATCTTCTTTGGCACACATATAAATGTAATTGTGTCTGGTGTAATTCAGGACTGCGTCTATACCTATGGGGGTGGGAATGCGGATAGGGCCGGGGGGCAGGCCGAGGTTGCGGTAGGTGTTGTAGGGCGAATCGATGGTGAGGTGTGCATTGGTAATACGGCGCAGGCTGAAGTCTTGCAGGGCAAACTTGATGGTAGGGTCGGCTTGTAGCGGCATGCCGGCGTGGATACGGTTGATGTACAGGCCGGCAATCATGGGCTTTTCCTGGTTGTTGTTTGTTTCCTCTTCAACGATGGAAGCGAGGGTGCATACCTCTTCCTGTGTCATGCCGATGGCTTTCGCTTTATTGAGCCGTTCCCGATTCCAGAACTTCTGATGTTCTTTCTGCATCCGTTCGAGGAAATCCTCTACGCTCATGTTCCAATATACTTGGTAGGTTTCGGGTATGAAAAGGCAGGCTATTGTCGCTTTGCTGTATCCCAGCCGTTGCTGGAGCAGAGAGTCATTTATCACTCCGGCTATTTCGGCGGAATCAATCATCAGTTGTTTCCCTACGTTACGCGCCAGTCTGTCCAAAGTGCGTACGCTTCCGATGGTCAGGTTCATGGGGGCTTGGTATCCTCTGTAGAAACGGTTGAATACATGGTAAACGTTCTCGCCGGGACGTATCGCATAGCGCCCGGTGTGGATGTTGCCGGAGTAATCGCGCCATTGGGACATCCATTTGAAACCGTTGAAACTATTGGGCTTTCCTTGTGCTTTTATCTTATTGTATATGGAGTCTGTCGTATCGTCGCGGTCGATGTAGATATAAACTGTCTTTTGCGGATGAAATTGCGGAGTGAACAGGTAGTAATACATTGTACCCGCACTTGCAATGCCTATGAAAAGAATAACCGCCAGTGCTCCGAAAAGGATTCTTTTTTTCATCATAATCTTGATTGTTTTTGAGTCGGGCAAAGTTAGCAAGATTTGGGAATAAAGAGAATGCTTCCCTTGTTTTATTCATGACAGGAAGAGGGGGATGTGTCAATATATACTTGACGATTTCTTTTAGATACGGAAAACACGGATTTCACAGATTTTCTTTATTCTTTTTCCGTGAAATCCGTGTTTTCCGCGTAATCCGTGCCTAAACAAAGAAACAAATAGTAAGCGGATTTTAGTTTTGGCACACACACATTCTCTTCGGGTGTTTCAGCACTTGGATTTCAAATCCCGATTAATCGTCATCATCGTCGTCGTCATCATCGTCATCGTAGTGTCGACAATGTCTCTTGTGGTGTTTTTTCGGCTTTTTGTATTTGTGTTTCTTATGGTGGAATTTGTCATGGCGTTCACAGTATGAATTATAGTATTCATGCCAGCAGTCACTGTGGTGATGGACTCTGTTATAGAAAGGGTTATAATACATACTTCCCGGCTTTATGCCAATCTCCACAAGGATACGGTTCCACCCGTAACGATGATACCGCTTGTAATAGTCGCATACATCACGCATTTTTTTTCCTGAAGTTCTGGCTATCTCAAGTGCAATTCCCACATTTCCCCAGTCATTGCCACAGCGTCTGTAGTAATCGTCTAAGGAATGGTTTGAAATATTATATTCCAGGCATAGGCGCTTTCTGTAATCAGAGAGTTCCACAGATGCGTAGCGGTTAGCTCTGCCGATAAAGACGGAAATGCCATCCTGGGCAGGCAAAGCGCATGCAAGCAGGAGAAAAAACAGTAGCAAATTAATCTTTTTCATAATGTTTCTAAGTTAAATGGAGTTCCTTACTGTGTGAATATTTGGACAGTTTTCCGGCAACTTCTATTCCAGTTTTTCTTTGGCTTTTTCAATTTCATCGCCGGCTTTATCCAAAGCCTTCTTTACCTCATCCGCTCCCTCTTCAATCTGGTCCTGCGCCTCTTCGAGGGCTTCCTCAACAGATTCCTTTACATTTTCTACACGGTCTTTAACCTTGTCTTTAGCCTTTTTTTCTCTGCACGATGCAAAGGCAAGTGTAATTGTACATGCCAACATGGCGAATAATAATTTTCTCATATACTTACATTTTGGTGATATTGTGTAATTAGTTAAAATTCAAATGTAGAAATAAATATTGTGTTTGGCAAATTACGAAAATGTTTTTGAGTATCATACATGAGTAAAATGCCCTGCTTATTGATACGTTCTACACAGTGGTTTTTTTTTGAACTGTCGGATAATTAAAGAGATAAGTCTGCTTTGAAATATGTTTGTGAGCATATAAAAAGCTATCTGCTCCTTTTGCAGGTAAATGCCATCTGTTCTATTATGATGCGTGGGGAATAAAGGGAATGAGAAAAATGGATTTATTCGTACGGCTGGCTTTTAAAAAAAAGAAAACGCTGATTATTTATTTGACAATCAGCGTTTTTTAGGAGAGCCGCTAGCCAGACTTGAACTGGCGACCTACGCGTTACGAATGCGTTGCTCTACCAACTGAGCTATAGCGGCAATGGGTTTTCGATTACGAGGTGCAAAGGTACATCTTTATTTGAATTTGCAAAAAGAATTGCCTGATTTTTTAGAAATATTTCTGTCTGGCATTTTTTCTATATTTGTGTATTTATCGGAGATATTATGGATAAATCCGTATGGTAAAGACGTTTAACTCTATTGGGTGATTGGAAAAGTACTGTTTGGTATAAGTGGAGTTTGTGGCAAAATACCGGTTATATTGAAGCCCGGAATTAATTCTTTTTCCAAAACTTCAAAAGGAAATAAATGTATATTATGAAAATAATGTATTACCTTTGTCCCCAATTAAAAACATTACTAGATAACTAAAAGATTAATCAAAGATCTTACTTATGCGTAAATTTATACTATTGTGTTTGTTGGTATTTACGGTATCAAGTGTGGTATTTGCCCAACAAATGACGGATGAACAAGTCATTCTGTACGTGCAAGAGGCTCAGAGTCAGGGGAAGACACAACAGGAGATGTTGGTTGAATTGATGAAGAAAGGAGTCACAAAAGAACAAATCCAGAGAATACAGTCTAAATATTCAGGCAAATCGGACGGAAGCTCTGAGGAAAATGCCAATTTCATGGGAGAAGCAAACTCCCGTTTACGTACGCAGAAAACTTACGAGAACAAAAACAAGAATATCTCTCAGGATGAATCCGGCTTGGATAATCTCGGTTCCCAAAAGCAAAGTATTAAAGGGCTGCGGGCGAAATCGGCCCAGCAACGCAATGGATATGGAACGGGGGTGAATAACAATGGACAGCCGGGTTATGGTTATAATGGTCCTAAAAGCGCGGAAGACGCTTTTACACAACAGATTTTCGGACATAATATTTTCGATAACGAATATCTGACTTTTGAACCCAATATAAATGTGGCAACACCCGACAATTATCGTTTGGGGGCGGGCGATGAAGTTATTATTGATGTTTGGGGAGCTTCCCAGACTACAATTCGCGAAAAAATCTCGCCTGAGGGTACTGTGCAAATCGAAAAGTTAGGACCGGTTTATCTGAGTGGAAAGACCGTAGAGGAAGCCAATGATTATTTGAAACGCGAATTTGCCAAGATATATGCCGGGGTTACGGGAGAAACTCCCAATACGCAAATAAATTTGACGTTAGGCGAAATCCGTTCCATTCAGGTGAATGTTATGGGTGAAGTTGTCGTACCGGGTACTTACACCCTCTCTTCATTCGCATCAGTTTTCCATGCCTTGTATTGGGCCGGCGGAGTAAATAAAATCGGTAGTCTTCGAAGCATAAAAGTTATACGCGACGGAAAGACGGTTGCAGATTTGGACATCTACGATTTTATCATGGAAGGTCGGCTGAAGGATGATATCCGTCTTCAGGACGGTGATGTGATTCTTGTCAATCCTTATCAGACCCTGGTGCAGATATTGGGTAAGGTAAAGCGTCCTATGTATTATGAAATGAAGCCTACGGAAACAATCGGTACGTTGCTGAGATATGCCGGCGGCTTTACGGGCGATGCATATAAAAAAGCCATCCGTCTTGTACGCAAGAGCGGACGCGAGCATCAGATTTTCAATGTGGACGAAATGGATTATTCGGTATTCCGCCTGGAAGACGGTGATATGCTTACGGTGGATTCCGTTCTCAACCGTTTCGAGAATCGTGTAGAGATTCGCGGTGCTGTTTACCGTGAGGGATTGTATCAGCTGAGCGGAGAGGTGAATACCGTAAAACAGTTGATAAAGAAAGCGGAAGGTGTTCGTGGAGATGCTTTCTTAAACCGTGCCGTAATCAATCGTGAACATGAGGATTTGACGCGCGAGGTTATTTCCATAGATTTGAAAGGTTTGTTGAAAGGTGTGGTTGCAGATGTTCCTTTGCAAAAGAATGATATACTTTATATTCCCAGCATTCAGGATTTGAAAGAAGAGCCTACGGTGACTATCCATGGTGAGGTTGCTGATCCGGGTACTTATCTTTATGCTGACAAGATGACCATCGAGGATTTGGTCTTGGAATCGGGTGGCTTGCTTGAAGCGGCTTCTACAACGAAAATAGATGTATCGCGCCGTATTAAATCTCCCAAAAGCACGGACGACAGTAATATTGTAGGCCAGACATTTACCTTTGACCTGAAAGACGGCTTGCTGATAGGAGCGGGAAGTGAGAATTTCTATTTGGAGCCTTTTGATGAAGTGTATGTCCGTAAAAGCCCTGCTTATCGCAAGCAGAAGAATGTGGGGATAATAGGAGAGGCATTGTTTACCGGTACTTACGCGTTGTCCAAGAAGAATGAACGTTTGAGCGACCTGGTCGCTAAAGCCGGTGGTGTTACATCCGATGCTTATGTAAGAGGAGCCCGTCTTATCCGTAAAATGTCGGAGGAAGAGCTTCGCAGAAAGGAAGATGCCACCCGCATGGCTATAAAGGTCGGTGCAGATTCAACTACTTTATATGTATATACGGTAGGCATTCATCTGGATGAGGCTTTGAAAAATCCGGGTTCTGATTATGATATGGTGTTGCGCGAGGGGGATGTATTGTTTATTCCTGAATATGTAAGCACAGTGAAAATCAACGGTGCCGTGATGTATCCTAATACCGTACTGTACAAAGAGGGAGAGAACAGCCGTTACTACATCAATCAGGCGGGCGGATATGCTTCGAATGCCAAGAAGCGCAGTGCTTTTGTGGTTTATATGAATGGTACTGTATCCCGCATACGCTCCGGTAGTAAGACGGCAATCGAGCCCGGGTGTGAGATTATCATCCCGACTAAGGATCCGAGTAAGCGTATGAGCGTGGCCGAAATGGTAGGTATGGGTACTTCTATTGCCACTTTAGGCACAATGATTGCTACTTTGGTTAATCTCTTTAAGTGATAAGGACAATGGACGAAAGTAAAATACAAAAGGCTCCGCAAAAACCGGAGGAACAGGAAATCGATTTGATTGAGTTGGCTCAGAAAGTGTGGGCCGATCGTAAAATGCTTTATAAGGTATGCGGTATTGCGGCAGTGATTGGCTTGATTGTAGGATTCAGCATTCCTAAAGAGTATTCTACGGAAGTGACATTGGCTCCCGAAAGTGCAAGTAAAGTGAATGCCGGGAGTATGGGGGCATTGGCTGCTATGGCTGGCATCAACTTAGGCGGTTCTGTCGGAGAAGATGCCCTGTCGCCCGAGCTGTATCCCGATATCGTTAAGTCAACCCCTTTTCTGTTGGAGTTGTTTGATGTAAGGGTCAAATACCAGAAAGGCAAAATAGATACGACCTTATATGCTTATCTGGATAAATACCAGCGTTCGTCATGGATGGGTGCTGTAATGTCTGCGCCATTCAAGGCTTTGGGTTGGACCTTGTCTTTATTCAAGGATAAACCGGAGAAGAAAGAAGGAAAAATCGATCCGTTCCACCTGACATTGGATGAGGAGAAGGTAGCGGATGCTTTGAGTAAGCGTATCTTGGTTACGATTGATAAAAAAACAGGGGTTACAACTTTGGAGGTTACTATGCAGGACCCTTTGATTTCGGCTTCGTTAACTGATACCGTGATGCATTGTTTGCAGAATTATATCACAAATTACCGTACCAATAAAGCCCGTCATGATTTAGCTTTTACAGAAAAGTTATATAAAGAAGCAAAGGCGGATTATGAGAAAGCTCAGAAAAAATATGCTACTTTTGCAGATGCCAACCAGAATGTGGTTCTGTTAAGCTATCGTGCCGAGCAGGAACGTTTAAAAAACGAAGTTGAGCTGGCTTATACTGTTTATACCCAGGTTTCCGGACAATTGCAGATGGCAAGAGCCAAAGTGCAGGAGATTACTCCGGTATATACGGTTGTGCAACCGGCTACGGTTCCTTTGCGTGCCGCCAAGCCTAATAAGATTATGATTCTTATAGGTTTTGTATTCTTGGCAGGAGTGGGATGTGTTGGCTGGATATTATTTGTGAAGGATTTATTTAAAGATTGGAGAAAAGCAAACAAAGCAATATGATGGCTAATAATGATATGAGTCGTTGGTGTGTTCTGTATACGGCGGCAAAGTCGGAACGTAAATTAGTGCAGCGCCTGCATGCAGCAGGATATATGGCATTTTGTCCTATGCAAATCGTATTCAAGAAGTGGAAAGGACAGACCAAAGAAGTGTTTGCACCTCTGTTCCCCGGCTGTGTTTTTGTAGAAGAAACGGCGGGTGTGGAGCTTTTTATTGCTTCGCAGGGTGGTGTATCTTTCTTACTGGACGCTGAAGGTCAGAAGCTGTTTGTTTGCGCCGATAAAGCAGAGTTGCCGGCAAAGTTTGTGCATTTGTTGAAATAGAGGACATTTTCTTCCCGGCATAAAAAAAGCTACATTCCAAATGTAGCTTTTTTTATGCCGGGAAGCATTGTTTTTTAATCAAACAAACTCTTGAACTTCTTGAAAATCTTCTCCTTGATAGAAGTATTCGGCTTGAAGTTATCCGACCTTTCCATTTCTTCCAGCGCTTTTTTCTCTTCCTTGTTCAGTGTTTCGGGCACATATACGCTGACATTCACCAGCAGGTCTCCGGTTCCGTATCCGTTTACGTTAGGCAGTCCTTTGCCGCGCAGGCGGAGAACCTTACCCGGCTGTGTACCCGATTCGATTTTTACCTTAACCTTGCCGTCAATGGTGGGTATTTCTACCGCACCGCCCAATGCGGCTGTCGGAAAACTGAGCAACAGGTTGTAAATCAAATCATTCTCATCGCGAATCAGTTCCTTGTCCTGCTCTTCCTCTATGAGAATCAGCAGGTCGCCCGGTACGCCGTTGTGTTTGCCCGCATTGCCTTTGCCGCTCATGGAGAGCTGCATGCCTTCGGCTACACCGGCAGGAATTTTCACGGTAACGACTTCTTCGCCGTAAACGATACCTTCGCCTGCACATTCCTTACATTTATTCTTGATGACCTTGCCTTCGCCACCACAGGTAGGACAAGTGGTACGCGTCTGCATTGTGCCGAGGATGGTCTGCTGGTTGCGGATTACCGTACCGCTGCCCTTACAGGTAGGGCAGGTTTCCGCACCGCCGTCTCCTTCTGCACCGGTTCCATGGCAATGGCTGCACGGTACATATTTTTTCAGTTTGAATTTCTTTTCGACTCCGGTAGAAATTTCCTTGAGGTTCAGCTTTACCTTTACGCGCAAGTCCGAACCGCGATAACGGCGTTGTTGTGCACCACCGCCGCCAAATCCGCCGAACCCGCTGAAACCGCCGCCGAACCCACCGCTGTGTCCGCCGAATATATCACCGAACATGGAGAAGATATCATCCATGGACATGCCGCCACTGAAACCGCCGAACGGTCCGCCGTTGCCGGCAGCGCCACTCATTCCGGCATGGCCGAATTGGTCGTAACGGGCACGCTTGTCCGGATTGCTTAATACATCGTATGCTTCTGCCGCTTCTTTAAACTTCTCCTCGGCTACCTTGTCACCGGGGTTTTTGTCGGGGTGATATTGGATGGCTTTCTTGCGATAGGCTTTCTTTATCTCTTCTACCGATGCTGTTTTTTCGACTTCCAGTACTTCGTAATAATCTCTTTTTTCCATATAACTGTGTATGTTATTCTCCAACCACTACTTTGGCATGGCGGATTACTTTGTCGTTTAGCGTGTAACCGGTTTGTACGCAGTCCAGAATTTTACCTTTCAAAGCTTCGTCAGGAGCCGGGATTACGGCAATGGCTTCGTGGTAGTCTGTGTCAAGCGGCTGTTCTTTGGTTTCGATTACTTTGACACCGTTCTGACCCAATACTGTCATAAACTTGTTGTAGATAAGCTCCACACCTTCTTTTACGGCAGCTACATCGGTGGCGGTCTCCATGTTTTTCAGGGCGCGTTCAAAGTCATCTACGATAGGAAGGATGCTGCTGATGCTTTTTTCTCCGCCGTTCAGGATGAGTTCGGCCTTTTCTTTCATCGTACGTTTACGGTAGTTGTCGAACTCGGCAGAGAGACGCAGGTACTTGTCTTTCTGGTCTTCAATCTCAGCGTTGGCCTTTTGCAGTTCCTGAGTGAGTTTTTCTTCCTCTGTCAGGGCAACTTCTTCTTCTTTCTCTGTTGTTTCTTCACAAGTTTCGTCTTGAGCGTCTTGTGCTTTTAACTCTTCTTCGTTGATGTTTTCTTTTTCTTTAGAGTCCATATTGTTATGCTTGTTATTCTTGTAAAATGATTTTGCTTTCATTGTTGTTAAGGGTTTAAGTTAATATGATACGGTTTTAATAGCAAAAACTTTGCCAAATTGACGGCTTTTGCCAAAAACGCTGCAAAGGTAATATTTTTATGTCAGATTGACAGCGTAATGTGCTATAAATAGAGCGCTAACCTTGTGCGGACAGTAAGTTAACTCGATAGGTTGCAGTCTGTTACCTTTGTTGTATGTATCGGGTTAACTTCATATCATGCAATAAGTTAACTCGTTGTAAGCTGTTTTACCGTATTATTTCGTATCTTTGTACCCGCAATTTGCAGAGTTATAGGTATTAAATTGTAAGTAGTACATAATAAAACAGTAAATATAAAGATGATTACAGTCTCGAACGTATCGGTTCAATTTGGTAAAAGAGTGTTGTTTAATGATGTAAACCTGAAGTTTACAAGTGGTAATTGTTATGGTATAATCGGTGCCAACGGTGCCGGAAAGTCTACTTTCCTGCGTACTATTTCGGGCGATTTGGACCCGACAACGGGGTCTATCATGCTGGGACCGGGCGAGCGCCTGTCCGTATTGAGCCAGGACCACTTCAAGTGGGATGCTTATACGGTGATGGATACCGTGATGATGGGGCACACCGTGCTGTGGGACATTATGAAACAGCGCGAAGAACTCTATGCCAAAGAGGACTTCACGGACGAAGACGGTCTGAAGGTATCCGAACTGGAAGAGAAATTCGCCGAACTCGACGGTTGGAATGCAGAAAGCGATGCTGCCGCCTTATTGAGCGGACTGGGCATCAAGGAAGACAAGCATTATGTGCTGATGGGCGAGCTGAACAACAAGGAAAAAGTACGTGTCATGCTGGCGCAGGCTTTGTATGGCAATCCGGATAACCTGCTGCTGGACGAGCCTACCAATGACTTGGACATGGAAACCGTAACCTGGCTGGAGGACTATCTTGCCAATTTTGAACATACCGTTCTGGTAGTGAGCCACGACCGTCACTTCCTCGACTCCGTTTGTACGCATACCGTGGACATCGACTACGGAAAGATTAATCTCTTTGCCGGAAACTACAGCTTCTGGTACGAGTCCAGCCAGCTTGCTCTCCGCCAACAGCAGAACCAGAAGGCTAAAGCCGAGGAGAAGAAGAAAGAACTGGAAGAGTTTATCCGCCGTTTCAGCGCCAATGTGGCGAAGAGCAAGCAGACTACCAGCCGTAAGAAGATGCTGGAGAAGCTGAATGTGGAAGAAATCAAACCGTCGTCACGTAAATATCCGGGCATCATCTTCACTCCCGAACGCGAACCGGGCAATCAGATTCTTGAAGTAGCCGGACTGACGAAAACGCTGGAAGACGGCACGGTGCTGTTCCGTGATGTGAACTTCAATGTGGAGAAAGGGGATAAAATCGTGTTCCTTTCACACGATCCGCGTGCCATGACCGCTTTGTTCGAGATTATCAACGGAAATATGAAGCCGGATGCGGGAACTTTCAACTGGGGTGTTACGATTACCACCGCTTATCTGCCGTTGGACAACACCGCTTTCTTTAATACGGATTTGAATCTGGTAGACTGGTTGAGCCAGTTTGGCGAGGGCAATGAGGTATATATGAAGAGTTTCCTCGGCCGTATGCTTTTCTCCGGCGAAGAGGTGCTGAAGAAAGCAAGCGTACTGTCGGGTGGCGAGAAGATGCGTTGCATGATTGCGCGTATGCAGTTGCGTAATGCCAACTGTCTCATTCTGGATACGCCGACCAACCACCTTGACTTGGAGTCCATTCAGGCATTCAACAATAACCTGAAGACCTATAAGGGAAACATCCTGTTCTCGTCTCACGACCACGAGTTCATCCAGACAGTGGCAAACCGTATCATCGAACTGACTCCGAACGGCATCATCGACAAGATGATGGAGTATGATGAATACATCACTTCCGACCACATCAAGGAACTGAGAACAAAAATGTACAATAAATAATGATTAGCGATTAGTGATTAATAGCGTGTCAAAACAAAAAAGCGTTTGTTATTTTCAGTAGCATTACCTTATTTGTTGCTTTATTAGGCGCATATTACACGGATTTATTTTATTAGGGGTAATATTACCAATTGCTTTTGGTAACATTACCCCTTATTCTTTTTTCCGTGAAATCCGTGTAATTCCGTGCCTAAAAGAAATCCTCAAATTACATCCCACTCCCATCCCTAAACACTAACCGCTAATCACTAACCCCTATTTTCCGTGTATTTTTAAAATCAATCCTGTTCCCACTACCATCAGTACCGTACAGAGTATGGAGCCTTCAAAGCCGAAAGCGCCGCCGTTTATCAGATTGGCTTCGGGCAGCCGAAGGGCCAGCAAGCCGTTGCAGAATTTATTTCCACTGACCTCATAGCCTAATACCGGGCCTTGTATCCAGTTCCAGAACCAGTGTAGAGCTATCGGGAAGCAGAGGTTGCGTGTGTATATATAGGATGAGCCTAAAAGGATGCCTGCCAGAAGTATGTTGATAAAAGACAGAAAGTCGAAGTTCGGATTGCCTATATGAATCAAGGAGAACAGGGCGGCGGAGAGGAACAAGGCACAAAACTTATTCACCCCGCTTTGCAGCAGGCGTTCCAATACAAATCCCCGCAATGCCAGTTCCTCTGTCACGGCTACCAGCAGGAAGAATACAAGGCTGATCAGTAAGGAAGAAGGATTGAATGCCACTCCTGCAATCTCTACCGCACCTGCCCACAAGGATATGCCGAACCCTACTGCATAAAGAACGGTTGCCAGCAGTATTCCCGACAGCCAGTCCTTCCAACGCATCGTTAAAGAGCGTCCGAGCCCTTCCAGTGAAAAGCCGCGTAAATGCCATACTATCCATGCGGAAAGGAATACGCCTGCCAGCATCAGCGTCTCGCTCAATATGAAATAGGACATCGTATCGGCCTCTTCCTTTCCTAACTTCAGCAATACGGTTGCGAAAGGGACGCTTATTATTGTAATGATGATGACGGCAAGCGCGGCGAATGAAACAATGTCGATTGCCGCTTTTCCAAAACGTTTGGCTTTGGATTCATTTCCGATGGTTTCCATGAAAAAAATAAGTTCGGTTAATTAATATCCGACAAAAATAGCAATAAAAAGAGAAATCATTATTCACGGTTGGCGCTTTCTTCTTATATTTGAAAATTAAATCAATCTGACACAAAACATGAACCTGAAAAAGATACTTTTAGTAGCCGGACTGGGCATTATGATATCGAACGTCTCCGCCCAGACTTCCAGGAGATATACCGTTGCCAAACCCGGTACTTTGGTGGAAATGCTCACCGAAGAAGAAGCGAACGAGATTACCCACCTTGTCCTGCAAGGCAAGCTGAATGCAGTGGATTTCCGCCACCTGCGCGATGAATTCAAGAAACTGCAAATACTGGACATCTCCAATGCATCCATCAGTATGTACGCCGGAAAGAACGGTACGCATCCCGACCGCTTTTACATCTATCCCGCCAATTGCATCCCGTCCTATGCTTTCTGCAAGCAGCTTGGCGACAGCACTTTTGCCGGAAAAACATCCTTGACGGAGGTAATCCTTTCCGACAAGACCAAGAACATCGAAGACGGCGCATTCAAGGGATGCACCAATCTGAAGATTTGCCGCATACGCAAGAAAACTCCCCCCAACCTGTTGCCCGAAGCTCTGGCGGACAGTGTAACGGCGATATTCGTCCCTCAGGGCAGCAGCGATTCCTATCGTCGCGGCAAGCGGTGGGAGACATTCGCTTTCATAGAGGGCGAACCGGTAGGAGCTTTGGTGCAGATAGCCACCATGGGCAGCCTTGCCAGCGAACTGCTTCGTGCAGGCATACAGCCCAAAGATGTGAACTTCCTTACGGTAGAGGGCAAGATGGACGAGGCGGACTTTACGTTGATACGCAACTACATGCCCAATCTGGTGAGCGTGGATTTGTCCAAGTGCAATGCCACAACTATCCCCGAATACACGTTTACCCAAAAGAAATACCTGCTCAATATCAAACTGCCCCATGGCTTGAAGAGCATCGGCCAGCGTGCGTTCAGCGGATGCGGACGGTTGTGCGGCACGTTGGAACTTCCTTCCGGTGTAACTGCCATAGAGTACGGTGCATTCATGGGATGCGACAATCTTCGTCATGTCCTTGCCACCGGCAATAAGATTACAACTTTGGGCGATAACCTTTTCGGCAATGACAAGGACAAGCTGATATATAGGGATTAGGGGTTAGTGATTAGCGATTAGTGATTAGCAGGCTGCGCACTCACACCGCAAGGCACTAATCCCTAATCACTAACCCCTAATCGCTAACCGCTAACCCCAATCATCGTCAGTTGTATACGTTTCCGTTCGGTATCTACACTGAGCACCTTTACGCGTACCTGCTGATGGATGGATACAATCTCATTAGGGTTTGATACATACTTCTGCGCAAGCTGGGAGAGGTGTATCAAGCCGTTTTCCTTGATACCTATATCGACGAAAGCGCCGAAGTTGGTGATATTCCCCACGATGCCAGGCAGCTCCATGCCTATGCGCAAATCATCGATTGTGCGCACGTTCTTATCGAACTCGAACACCTTGATAGGTCCGCGCGGGTCACGCCCCGGCTTCTCCAGCTCTTGCAGGATATCCTTCAAGGTCGGCATTCCGACGGTGGGAGAGAGGTAGCGTTCCGGCTGTATCTTCCGGCGCAATTCTTTGTCGGCAATCAGTTCGGCCACGCTGCATCCCAGGTCCTTTGCCATCTGCTCCACGATGTGGTAGCTTTCGGGATGCACCGCCGTGTTGTCCAGCGGATTCCCGGCATCCGGTATGCGCAGGAAGCCGGCACATTGCTCAAAAGCCTTTGCGCCCATGCGCGGAACTTTCATCAGCTCCTTGCGCGATGCGAATGCTCCGTTCTCGGCGCGGTAGTTCACGATGTTCTGCGCCAGTTGAGGACCAAGTCCCGATATATACGTCAGCAGATGGCTGCTTGCCGTATTCAGGTTTACGCCGACCAGGTTTACACAGTTCTCCACAGTCTGGTCGAGGGATTTCTTCAGCTTGCTTTGGTCTACGTCGTGCTGGTATTGCCCCACACCGATGGACTTCGGGTCTATCTTGACAAGCTCCGCCAGCGGGTCCATAAGCCGGCGGGCGATGGATACGGCACCGCGCACCGTTACATCATATTCCGGAAACTCATCCCTGGCTATCTTGGAAGCGGAGTAGATGGATGCACCCTGCTCGCTGACAATGAAAATCTGCACTTCCCGGTTGAACGTCTGCCGTTTCAGGAAATCTTCCGTCTCGCGGCTGGCAGTGCCGTTGCCCACGGCGATGGCTTCGACCTTATAGGCCTCTATCATCTTCTGCAGTTTGGCAAACGCCTCTTTGCTTTGGTTCACCGGCGGATGCGGGTAGATATTCTCGTTGTGCAGCAGGTTGCCCTGCGCATCCAGGCACACCACCTTACATCCGGTGCGGAATCCGGGGTCTATCCCCATCACCCTTTTCTGCCCCAGGGGCGATGCCAGCAGTAACTGCCGCAGGTTTTCCGCAAAGACGCGGATGGCTTCATCGTCGGCACGCTCCTTGCTTTGCGCGGCAAACTCGGTCTCGATGGACGGTTTCAACAGACGCTTGTAGGCATCCTGCACGGCTTCCGCCACCTGCTTCCCGCAGGCGTTGTTGCTCTGTACAAACTGCCGTTCCAGCCGTTCCACACACTCCTCGTCGTTGGGGCTGATACTCACCTTGAGCAGACCCTCCGCTTCGGCGCGGCGGATGGCAAGCAGGCGGTGCGAGCTGCATCGCTTCAGGGGCTCCGAACAGTCGAAGTAATCCCGGTATTTGGCACCTTCCTCCTCTTTGCCTTTTATCACTTTGGCGGTCAGCAAGGCTTGGCGTGCAAAGGTATTCCGCAGCATGTTGCGGGCGCGTTCGTTCTCGCTCACCTGTTCGGCTATGATGTCGCGCGCACCTTTCAGGGCATCGTCCGCATCCTTTACATCGCCTTTCACGAAGGCGGCGGCACGCTGTTTGGGATGAGGCTCGCGCTGGAGCATCAGCAGGGTGGCAAGCGGTTCGAGTCCTTTCTGGCGGGCGGCTTCCGCACGGGTTTTCCGTT
>OJQU01000641.1_pt1 | contig 20397 bp, 20 predicted proteins | sample 1598981 | NCBI WGS metagenome assembly OJQU01 (sample SAMN03922514, study PRJEB24848) | human gut metagenome | isolation source: stool sample | host: Homo sapiens | place: Germany | collected 2010-02 | reverse complement strand
TTGCCTATTCAACACAAAGGAAAATCTAATGTTGTGCATAAATAAACGGCTCTACAGCACCGACAGGGTAGCGCCATTGGAGGTATACGCAGCAGCAATGCTCTTGGCGATGACCTCCGCAGCGCCAGCGGTGAACAGCAGCGCAGCGCTCTCGCCCACGATGCGGCCCACGGCCAGGATGCAGCCGGTAACGACGCCGTCGATGCTGCAAGGCAGCACGATGGTGCGGATGATATGCCACTTGCCTGCACCCAGACCCAGCGCACCCTCCCGATAGCCCTGCGGCACGGTCTTGAGCGACTCCTGGGTAGTGCGGATGATGGTGGGCAGGGTCATGATGACCAGCGTCAGGCTGCCGGACAGCAGACTGGTGCGCAGGCCCAATGCCTGGCTGAACACCAGCATACCCACCAAGCCATACAGGATGCTGGGGATGCCTGCCAGGGTCTCGTTGGTAAACTCGATCAGGGCGATCAGCCGCCGGTTGGTGGCGTACTCGGTCAAATAGACCGCTGCACCCACGCCCAAAGGCAGCACGATCAGCAGTGTGAGCAGGATCACATACAGGGTGTTCAGGATGGCCGGCAGGATGCCGTCGGTGCCTTTCAGCACGCTGGCGGTGCCGGACAAAAACTCCCAGCTGAGCTTGGGCACGCCCCGCCACAGCACGATGCCGATGACACCTGCCACCAGCAGGATGACCAGCACCGCCGCCACCCATACCGCAGCCAGCATCAGCCGGTTCTGCATCCGGCGGGCCGGGGTCAGATCACTTTTCACGGCGGGAGCCTCCCTTCAGCATCGCATTCAGCACCAGGTTGATGATCATGATAAAGACAAACAGCACCAGTGCAATGCTGAACAGCGCCTGTTTCTGCAGGCCGCTGGCGTAGCTCATCTCTTTGGCGATGGCCGTGGTCAGGAAGGTGACGCTCTGGAACAAGCTGCCGGGCATATTGGGGCTGTTGCCGGCCACCATCATAACGGCCATGGCTTCGCCAATGGCGCGGCCGATGCCCAGCACGATGCCGGCGGCAATGCCGCTTTTGGCGGCCGGGACACTGATCTTGAACCAGGTCTCCTGCTCGGTAGCGCCCAGCGCCAGGCTGCCCTGCTCGTACTCCGGGGGGACGGCGTTCAGCGCAGTGACCGACACGGACACGATGCTGGGCAGGATCATAACTGCCAGCACCAGGATGGCGCTCAGCAGGCAGGCGCCGGAGGCCCGGCCAAAGGTCTTGGCCACAGCCGGCACCAGGATCTGCATACCCAGCAGGCCAAACACCACGCTGGGGATGCCGGACAACAGCTCAATGGCGGTGACCACCACGCCCCGCACACGGGGGCCTGCTGCTTTGGAGAGGAACACAGCGGTCAGCAGACCCACCGGCACGCCCAGCAGGGTGGCACCCAAAGTGCCCCAGATGCTGGACAGGATGAAAGGCAGGATGCCGTATTTCGGTTCCGCCGCAGTGGAAGCCCACTCCTGCCCAAACAGGAAGTCGCCCAGGCCGATCTGACCAATGGCCGGCACACCTGCTGCGATCAGATAGACCGTGATCAGCACCACGCTGCCCACTGCCAGCATCCCGCAGGCAAAGAAGATGAAGTTCATGACGGCTTCCAGCCATTCGGCAGCGGTGCGGGGCAGAGAACGTTTACTCCCCATCTTACTCGCTCACCGGCACAGCACCTGCAGCACGGATCAGGTCTGCAGCGTCAGGGCTGACGGCAAAGTCCAGGAAAGCCTGTGCCTGTGTGCTGAGCTCCGCAGCCTTGTTGGTGACGAACACAAAGGGACGCTGGATCTTATAAGTACCGTCCTGAACGGTGGCCTCGCTGCAGCCCACACCCTCGACGGTGACCATGTTCACGCTGTCGCCCACAGCAGACAGAGAAGCGTAGCCGATGGCCAGGGGGTTGGACTCCACAGCGCTGATGACAGCGCCGGTAGCGGTCAGCTCCTGGGCGTACTTGCAGCTGTCCTTCACATCCACGATGCTCTCAAAGCCATCACGGGTGCCGGAGCCAGCCTCGCGGCCGATGAGGACGATCTCGCCGTCGGTGCCGCCCACCTCAGACCAGTTGGTGATCTCGCCGGTGAACATCTTGGACAGCTGCTCCACGCTCAGGTCCGCCACCGGGTTGTCCTTGTTGACGATCAGAGCGATGCCGTCCAGAGCCACGATGGTGCCCTCAACGTTCTCCTGCTCCTCGGTCTTCAGAGCGCGGGAGGACAGGCCGATGTCCAGGGTCTTATCGGTAGCGCCGGTAATGCCTGCGCCGGAACCGGTGGGGTCATAGCTGACGGTCACATCCGGCTCTACCTCAGCAAATCCCTCGCTCAGAGCGGCGACCACGTTCTTCATCGAGGTGGAACCGCCGGTAGCCACGTTGCCGGACAGCGCTGCCGCAGAGGAAACGCTGGAGCTTGCTGCTGCCGAAGAAGCGGGGGTGGAAGCAGAAGCGGAAGATGCGGAGCCGCCGCAGGCGGTCAGGGCAATGGCAGCAGCAGCCACGCTGCAAACAGCAATAAAGGAACGGCGAGTGATCTTTTTCATGACGAATTTTCCTCCAAAATACGGCGCAGGACCTGCATCGTCCGGCCGTTCTGCCAAGACGCCGGTGCGTTTGACCGGCGCTTTTTGTTTTTTCGACTTTTGCGCAGTTCGTTGTGTCCCACATTTCCTTGGGACGTCTCCATTGTACCGCAGCCCCCGCCCTGCTGCGACCATGGGCGAGAAAAATCCAGGTAAAGCTTTGGCTGTGCTTTGCCTGCCAATGAAAAGAAACCGTAAAGCCCGGGGCAGCTCCATCGCCGGGATTTTACATTTCCCGGGAAAATCGCTTTTCTCCCCCGAAAAAAGACAAAAAAGCCCCCGGCACTGCGGGCGAAATGCCCAAAACAGCACCGGGGGTATTGTACATAATTACAGAAAAACGGTTATTGAGACGGCCCGCTGACACTGGGCGGCAGAATGGTAAGCGCGGGGCAGTCCACCAGATACTCCACCCGATAGCCGAAGGCTGTCAGGGCAAAGTGGAGCGTGCCCTTCTGCCGGAGTTTTTCTGCCTGGCCATCGGTGAGGGAAAACCGCACCGTCACCTCCTGTGCGGCGGTGCTGGGGGCCAGGCTCTGTTTGCTGGCTGAGAGCAGCATCAGCCGGGTATGATCCGCTTTGGCGGAGCAAGCCGCAGCCGGACGCAGCTCTGCCGGGAGACCCTGGACCCGGAACCGGGCCGCCGCCTCCCTGTCTGTCAGCGTGACTTCCATCAGCTGTACGGTGCAGCTGCCCAGGTGGGCTTTGGTGTCCAGCCCTGTGCCGCCGCCCTGCCCCAGCAGGTGGTCCAAAAAGTCCTTCAGCTCAAACTCGCAGCCCGTAAGCAGCGCCGCTGCCGGTACCAAGACCGCTGCAGCGGCGCTGCGCTTCAAAAAACTGCGCCGGTCCATTTTGCTTTTCATGCTGGACACCTCGCTTTTCCGCAGCCGCAAAACGGAGGGGTCAATCCTCCGTAGCATCCACCCCGTTGGGGGCATAAAAGCGGATGAAGCGCTTCCACTGGTCCTTGCCCATCGTAGCGCGGTAACATCCGCCCAGAGCGTGGATGGCCTCCCCTGCCTCCATGGCAGCCTCGCCGCAGTCCAGCACCAGGATGCGGAACCAGGAGTCGAACAGCTTCTCGACCCATCCGGTATCCACCGCCCCGCTCCGGGCGTAAAAACCCAGCCGGCGGCGGGCCATGGCCTCATCCTCTGCCTTTTCCGGACATTCGGACTCGATCATGATGGCGCGGACGCCTTTTTCCTGCACACGCAGCTGCTCCAGCAGCTGTGCGCCCAGCCCTGCGGCCCGGTAGTCCGGCACAACGGCAAAGTAGTCCAGCTGACTGACGGCGCTGCCCGGGGGACAGACCATGACCAGGTAGGCCGCCAGCTTTTCCCCATGGAACACGCCCCAGGTGTGGCCAAAGCCTGCGGCTTCGCCATTCAGGATGGTGCTCAGGGGTTTCAGCTCTCCAGCGGGGAAGTCCCGGCGCATCTCGTTCAAGTAGACATGGGTCAGTTCCTCGGCGGTCAGCTGCCGCCAGGTCAGCTCATAGAGGGGCATTTTCAGGGGTCATCCTTTCCGCCTGCTTTTACAGCAGCAGGCTGAGTGCTTCTTCGTCGGCCACCACAGTGCAATCCGGGTGCAGCTGCAGGATAGAGCCGGGGCATGCGGGGGTAACAGGGCCGGTGATCATGGCCTTGACAGCCTCTGCCTTAGCCTTGCCGTTGACCACCACCAGCACCTTGCGGGCCTGCATGATGGTCTTGATGCCCATGGTGTATGCCTGCTTGGGCACCAGGTCCTCGTTGCCGTCAAAGAAGCGCTTGTTGGCCTCGATGGTGGCAGCGGTCAGGTCCACGCAGTGGGTCTCCAGCTCAAAGGCGTCGCCCGGCTCGTTGAAGCCGATGTGGCCGTTGGGGCCCAGGCCCAGCAGCTGCAGGTCGATGCCGCCCACAGAGTGGATGACCTCATTATACTGCTTGCAGGCATCCTCTGCATCGGGGTTGGTGCCGTCCGGCAGATGGATGGATTCGGCAGGAACATTGACATGGTCAAACAGGTTGCGGTGCATGAAGCTCCAGTAGCTCTCCGGATGCTCCTTGGGCAGGCCGCGGTACTCGTCCAGGTTGACGGTGGTGACCTCAGAGAAGTCCAGATCGCCCTTATTATAACGCTCTACCAGGTCAGCGTATGCGCCCACGGGGGTGCCGCCGGTGGCCAGACCCAGCACGCAGTTCGGCTTCAGGGTGACCTGTGCAGCAATGATGTTTGCGGCCTTGTGGGACATATCCTGGTAGTCCTTTGCACGAATGATCTTCATAAACAAATGCCTCCTATTTATGCGTATCTTCGGTGTTACGCTCCGGCGTCAGCCCTGCCTCTGTACGCTGTCGTCGGTCATGCCTGTCCTGATTTTATCACACTTTCACAAAAAAAGAAAGTGTGCTGCCGTCGGTTTTGCACAGCTGGTGCAGAACCGACAAAACCTGTCCATTCCGGCCCGGAACTGCCTTATTCCAGCTCGCCCAGCAGCGCCATGATGGCGGCTGCGGCGGCCAGCGGGGCGGTCTCGCAGCGGAGGATGCGGGGCCCAAGGCCGATGGTCTTGGCCCCTGCCTGCCCGGCGGCGGCAGCCTCTTCCGGGGCAAAGCCGCCCTCTGCCCCGGTCACAAGGCCGATGCGCAGCCGCCGCCCCTCCGGACGGGGCGCCTGCGCCAGCACCTGGCGCAGCGGCACACCGCCGCACTCATAGCAGAACAGCACCAGGTCATACTGGTCAAAGGTGCGGCACACCGCCCCAAAGTTGGGCAGCGGCAGCGCCACATCCGGCAGCACGCCCCGGCCGCACTGCTTGGCAGCCTCCAGTGCGATGCGGTTATAGCGCTCGTTCTTCTGCTCCTCTTTTTTGGGGGCAGCCACGCAGTACCGGCTGAAAAACGGCACAAAGTGGGCGCAGCCCAGCTCCACGCCATGGCGGATGATCTGCTCCAGCTTATCCTGTTTGGGGTACCCCGCCAGGATGGTCAGCTCCACCTGCGGCTCGGCTGCGCTGGGATATCCCTGCTCCACGGTCAGCTCCACCAGGTCCTCTCCAAAACCGGCAACGGTGCCGGTATACTCGGTGGCGCTGCCATCGCAGAGGATCACGGTGTCCCCCATTTTTGCCCGCATGACCCGGGCCAGGTGGTGGGCATCTGCCCCCCGCAGCACGGCATGGCCGTCAGCGATCTCGGTGGTAAAATAACGGTGCGGCATGGCAGTTCCCCCTTTACTGTGCTTTGCGGCAGAGGATGCACTCCCAGCCGCGCTTCTCCCGCACCTCTGTCACGGTCAGGCCCGCAGCGGTCAGGGCGGCGCAGACCTCCTCCAGACGGCTGTCGATGACGCCGCTGGCGATGAACACTGCATCCGGAGCCATCAGGCTGGGCAGCGCCGGTGCCAGGGAGATAATAGCATTGGCCACGATGTTGGCCGTGATCAGGTCATACTGACCGGTGGCTTTGTCCGACAGGTCGCCCACCAGGACGGTCAGCTTATCGGCAACGCCGTTCAGGGCGGCATTCTCCCCAGCGGTGCGCACCGCCACCGGGTCGATGTCCACGCCCTCGGCGCTGGCAGCGCCCAGCTTCAGGGCAGCAATGGCCAGGATGCCGCTGCCGGTGCCGATATCCAGCACCCGCTCGCCCCCCTGCACCAGCTGATCCAGCGCCTCCAGACACAGGCTGGTGGTCTCATGGCCGCCGGTGCCAAAGGCCAGGCCCGGGTCCAGGGTCAGCTGCACCCGGTCGGTGTCGTACTGCTGCCAGGAGGGCACCACCGCCAGCCGGCTGCCGATCTCCATGGGGTGGTAATATTTGCGCCAGCCGTTCTGCCAGTCCTCCTGCTCCACACCGCTGGTCTCGACGGTGTAGGGGATGCCCACCGCCTCCATCCGGGCGGCGATCTGGGCCAGCGTCTCCACCGGAGAGGCGCCCGGCTCCAGGTACAGGTGAACGATGACCTGGTCCCGGGGCTTGTCCAGCAGCTCCTGCTCGATCAAGTCCACATGGGCGATCTCGGCCACCTGCTGTTCCAGGTCGCTGTAATCCTCAATATAAATACCGCTGTCCGAGATCATCATGGCAGCGGCTTCTGCCGCCTCCGCATCTGCTTTGGCCACAGTCAGCCGGATATCGGTCCATTCCATATACAAAACCTCCTAGATTCCTATATATACATATTCATCCTGCCCGCCTGGGTGCAGCGGGGGATGGCCTCACACCTGGTCCCAGTCCAGCGCTGTCCAGTCCGGAAGGAACTGCCGGCTCAGGCTGCGCAGCTCCGGCTCATCGGCACGGCTGTCCTCGTCCGCAATGCCCACCACATAAAAACCGGCTCCGGCGGCTGTGCGGGCTGCATAGACGGCATCCTCACACACGGCGCAGCTGGCGGGGTCGGTGCCGCCCAGCCGCTGCATCGCCTCCAAAAAGACCTCCGGACGGCGCTTGGACTGCTCGCCCTGGGCGGTGATGAAGAACTCAAAATACGACTCCACCCCCAGCCGGGACAGCACCTCCCGGCACTGTGCCTCCCAGGTGTTGGAGCAGATACACATCCGCGCGCCCTGCTGTGCCAGGCGGGCCAGCATCTCCCGCACGCCGGGCTTCAGCTCCACAGTCTGGTACAGGCGGTTGACCTCCTGGCGCAGCAGGCGGGTGTAGCCCGCTTCGTCCATAGGCAGGCCGTACTCCTGGTGCAGGTATTCCGCCGCCTGGGGGATGGTCATGCTCAGCAGCGTTTCCCGCAGGCCGGGGCGGGCCTGGCAGCCAAAGTGCTCCAGCATGGCGATGGGGGCCTGCCGCCAGACGGTGGTCATGCTGTCGGTCAGCGTGCCGTCCATATCAAAGATCCATTGCTTGCATCGCATAAGAAAAACCCTTTCTGATCCGGTGAATTTTTTGCCAAAAACAGGGGCATCTGCCCGCAGATTGTGCTATACTGTGTTTATACTTTTCTCCCCGGGGGGATACTAACCGTTGCTATCAGCAATAAAACCATAAATCCCGCAAAAGGTCAAGAGATACACCGGACCGCCCCGCCCCGGCAGGGGCTGGCGCCCGTTTCCCCGCCCCCCGCAGAACGACTGTAAGGAGGACCCTTCCATGACCCAGAACCTACCGGCCCGCAGGGGCCTTGTACTGGCCGGCGGCGGCGCCAAAGGCAGTTATCAGGTGGGCGTATGGCGTGCGCTGATGGAGCTGGACTGGCGCCCCCAGATCATTACCGGCACCAGCGTAGGCAGCCTGAACGGCGCAATGTTTGCGCTGGACCTATACGAGACCGCCCGGGATATGTGGCTGTCCATCCGCAGCCAGGATGTAATGGAGCTGCCCGGCGAGGAAGCGGGCCTGTCTGAGCTGCACCAGTTCCTGCACGAGGTAGTGCGGGACGGCGGCATGGACGTGACACCGCTGGAGGAGATCGTGGACCGTGTGCTGGACGAGCCGGCCCTGCGGACCGGCCCGGTGCAGCTGGGCCTGGTCACGGTGGAAAAAAAGGGCCTCAAGCCCCGGGAGCTGACCCTGGATGAGATCCCCGAAGGCAAGCTCAAGGACTATCTGCTGGCTTCGGCCGCCTGCTTCCCCGCTTTGCGGGCCCGCAGCATCGACGGCATCCAGTATCTGGACGGCGGATACGGCGATAATATGCCCACCGCCCTGGCTGCCCGGATGGGCGCCGAGGAGCTGGTCTGTGTGGACCTGGAAGGGGTGGGCATCACCCGCCCCAACCGCACCGGACTGCCCACCATCCTGGTGCGCAGCCACTGGGATCTGGGCGACATCCTGCGCTTTGACCCCGAGGTGGCGCAGCGCAACATGGCCCTGGGCTACTTTGACACCCTGCGGGCTTTTGGCCGCATCCGGGGCTGCGCCTACGCCGTGGACGACGAGGGCCAGAGCGCTGCCGATGCCAGCCGCTTTGCCGCCCGGTTTGCCGCCATCCAGCGGGCGGTGCTGGCGGAATATCCTGTGACCTGGACCGCCGGAGCCGCCCTGCGGCTGAGCAAACTGCGGGACCAGGCCCTGGCGCCGCTGGAAGCCGCCGCCGAGGATATGGAGGTGGACCCCACCCGCTATTACACCGTCAAGACCTTGTCCGCCGCCTTTTTGGATCGGTGTGACTATGGGCGCATCCGGGTATTCTTCCCGCTGCTGGATGGCCAGGGCAGCGCAGCCCTGGCCGCCCGGGCCGCTGTGGCCCCCAGCACATTTTTGCAGGCAATGGTGTACCGGGCGCTGACCCTGCCGCCCCCTGCACCGCCCAAGATCACGGAGGTGACAAAGGCATGAGGATCTACAAGGGTGTTTCCGCTTCTCCCGGTCTGGTAGTGGGCCAGGTCAGCCGGCTGGAGCGTCATGTGGAGACCTTTGAAAACGGCCCGTTCAATCCCGACCGGGAGCAGCAGATGCTGACCAACGCCATCCACACCGCCCAGACCGAGCTGGAATCCATGGCCGAGCGTTCTGCCTCCACCGAGCAGGCCATCTTTTTGTTCCAGAGCATGCTGCTGGAGGACGAGGGCTTTATGAAAGAGGTCCGCTCCTACATCGCTGCGGGCATTGGGGCGGCGGCGACCATCAGCCGGGTGGGCAACCGCTATGCGGACCAGCTGGCAAACATGGCCGACAACCCCTATATGCAGCTGCGCAGCGTGGATGTGCTGGATGCCACCAGCCGTGTGCTGAACATCCTGGGCAACCGGCCCCGGGTCTGGCTGGCGCTGGACCATCCCGTAATCCTGGCTGCGGATATCCTGATGCCCAGCGACCTGTTCAGCGTGCCTTCCGGCATGATCCTGGGCATCATCACCTCCGAAGGCAGCGGCCAGAGCCATGCAGCCATCATTGCCCGGGCCATGAACATCCCCGGCGTGGTGCAGGTAGGACGGGATTTTCTGGACGACTGCGACGGCCGCACCCTGATCCTGGATGCCACCAAGGGCGAGTGTGTGCTGGACCCGGACTCCGCTGCACACCAGCAGGCCATGATCCGCATCTGTGAGCTGCAGCGGGAGGATCTGCGCCTGGGGCAGCTGCGGGCCAAACCCAACCTGACCCAGAGCGGCGAAACGTTTGAGCTGATGGCCAACTGCTTTGGCCCCGAGGACATCGACACCGCCATGCAGTCCGGCGCCCAGGGCGTGGGCCTGCTGCGCAGCAGCTACATGATGCTGCCGGGGCGCATCCTGGACGAGCAGGAGCAGTATTTCTTTTACATATCCTGCCTGGCTGCGGCCCAGGGCAAGCCGGTGACCGTGCGCACCTTTGACTTTGGCACCGACCGCACCGTAGCGGACGCCTACCGGGGGGTGCAGTCCTCCAAACTGGGGCTGCGGGGCATCCGCAGCAGCCTGCGCCAGCCCCACCAGTTCCAGACCCAGATCTGCGCCCTGCTCCGGGCGGCCGCCCGGGGGCCGCTGCGGGTCATGCTGCCCATGGTCACCGATATCGAGGATTGGGACGCCGCCATGGAGATGGTGGAGGACTGCCGCCGCAGCCTGCGGGAGCGGGGGGTGCCGTTCAACGAGGATACCCCCTTTGGCGTGATGCTCAGCATCCCCTCTGCCTGCCTGACGGCCGAGGACTTTGCAAAGCACGGGTGCGATTTTTTCACCATCGGCACCAACGACCTGACCCAGTATACCCACGCAGCGGACCGGGAGCTGGCCAGCGCAGAGCGGTACTACCGCCCCGCCAGCCCCGCCATGAAAAAGCTGATCCGGATGGTGGTGGATGCTGCCCGGGAGGCTGACATCCCGGTGACCATCTGCGGGCTGGCCGTGGGCAACCCCGCCAACGCCTTACAGTATTATCGTATGGGGCTTCGCAGTTTTTCCATAAGCCCGCAAAACCTGCTGGAAGCCAAAAAAGCCCTGCTGGAAGCAGAGTGACCCCCCTCTGACAGGAACACCCCCGCAGACCGCTGCGAAAGCAGTGCTGCGGGGGTGTTTTTTGCTTTTTATTCTTTGCCGCAGCGGCCGGGGCACTTGGCCCAGTCGGTGACCGCAGCGCGGACCTCCGCCGCACGGCCCCGGGGCAGGGGCACGCGGGCGCCGCTGCGCATCTGCACCTCATCGGGGCAGACCCGCTCTACCCGGGCCAGGTTGACCACATAGGACCGGTGGGGCTGCAAAAAGCGGCCATCCTCCAGCAAAGGCTGTGCCACCTGAGAGAACGGGACCCGCAGGGACAGCGAGGGCACATCCTCCCCGCTGGACAGGTGGAAATGCACCACATGATGGGTACATTCCAGATACTCGATCTCTCCATAGGGCAGCAGCCGCAGCCCGGCGGCGGTATTCACCGCCAGGGTGGGGCCATACTCCGGCTCCACCGCCCGATCCAGCAGGCGGTACAGCGCCTGCTCCCGCACAGGGGTCAACAGATACTGCATCGCCTCCAGCTGATAGGCCGCATACGCATGGGCAGGCGTCCGGGCCAGAAACGCCAGCGCCCCCCGGCGGCCCCGGCGGCGCAGCATCTCTGCCGCTGCCAGGCCCGCAGGCACAGGGCTGCCCTCCAGCTCGATCAAGATCAGCTCGTACCGTGCACCGGCGGCATCCCGCTCCAGCAGAGCGTCCGCCCCCGGCAGCTGTTCCACGATGCAGCCGTCTGCCCGGCGGGCAAAGTAGCCGATGCAGCCCCGCTGCACAGCCGTCCGCAGCCCGCTGTCCGGGCTGCAAACAGCGATATGAAATACCATCCTGGGTGTATCCTCCTCTCCGCAAGACATGACAAAACACGGGGCCTGTGCCCAAAAGGCAGAGGCCCCGTGCGGCATGACAGGATCCTTAGCAGCCGATGGCAGCGCACTTGCCTGCCAACCAGTTGCGCTCGGCCTCGGTCAGGTGAGGAGCCAGCGTTGCATACACCTGACGATGATACTCGTTCAGCCAGGCCAGCTGATCCGCATTCAGCACGCCGGGCAGGATGGGAGAGGTGTCGATGGGCACAAAGGTCACCGGCTCAAACGCCAGGAAGGTGCCGTACTGGTTGGTGGCCTTGTGGACGCACTCCAGCTCGTTTTCGATGCGGATGCCCACAACGCCGCCCTCGTAAACGCCCGGCTCATCGGTCACGATCATGCCGGGGCGGAACACGGTGGTGTTGCGGCCGTTCAGGGCGTGGGGGCCTTCGTGGACGTTGCCCACAAAGCTGACGCTGTGGCCGGTGCCGCAGCGGTAGTTGATCAGATGCTGCCACAGCGGCTCACGGGCCAGGGTGTCCAGCATATGGCCGTCGCAGTAGTCCAGCCACACCGCCTTGGCGATATCGATATGGCACTGCAGGGTCCAGGTGTAGAAAGCCCGCTCGTCCTGGGTCAGCTCGCCCAGCGGATAGGTGCGGGTAATGTCGGTGGTGCCGTCCATATAGGTGGCGCCGCTGTCCACCAGCAAAAAGCCCCGGCGCTCCAGCTTGGCGTGGTCTTCCTCGGTGGCGTGGTAGTGCATCATAGCCGCATTGGGGCCGTAAGCCGCAATGGTGCCAAAGCTCTCGGTCAGGAACTTATCCTGTGCGCTGCGGTGCTTGTGCAGGATCTCGTCAATGGTCAGCTCCGACAGCTGCTCGCCGTCTGCCAGACGCTGCTCCAGCTCCATCTGGAACCGCACCATGGCCACGCCGTCCCGGATATGAGCCTGACGCAGGTGGGCCAGCTCGGTGGGGTTCTTGACGCCCTTCATGGGCAGCAGCGGGTCTGCGGCATCCTTCACGGTCAGCGCCGGGTTCTGGCTCAGGGCCTCATAAACGGCATAGTTCACCGATGCGGGGTCTGCCAGCACAGTCTGCGGCTCGGTCTCGGCTGCCAGTGCAGCAAGCACCTGGTCGTAGCCTGCCAGCGTCACGCCATTCTCCGCCAGCTCCTGGGCAGCCTCCGGCGCCAGACGGGAAGCGTCCATGAACAGCACAGCCCGATCCGGGGTGACGTAGCAGTAGGCCATGGCATAGGGGGTACACTCGATATCCATTGCCCGCAGGTTCAGCAGCCAGGCCAGGTTATCCAGCTTGCCCACCAGCTGGGCCGTGCAGCCCTGGTCTGCCAGGGCCTTGCGCAGCCGGGCCAGCTTTTCCGCCGGGGTCTCGCCGGCATACTCTGCGCTGAGCAGCCAGGCCGGGGTAGCGGGCAGGGCCGGACGGCCCTCCGTCCACAGCTCGTCCTCCAGGTCCAGGGTCTTGACAGAGCCGTGCTTTGCAGCCAGCGCCTTTTGCAGGCTGCGCACCAGCTCACAGGCGGCGGTCAGGCCGCACAGACCCAGGCACTCGCCCTCGGCCAGTGCATCGGCGCAATACTGCTCCACAGTGGGCACGCCGGGCTCGCCCATCTTCTGCAGCTGGATCTCGGTGCCGGCCAGCTCTTTTTCTGCCTGGACGAAGAAACGGCCGTCTGCCCACAGGGCGCTGGCGGTGCGGGTGACCACCAGGGTGGAATTCTCCCCGGTAAAGCCGGAGAAATAGGCCCGGGAATTGTAGTGGTCGGGCAGGTACTCGCTGGCATGGGGGTCGCCAGTGGGGATCAGGTAGGCGGCACAGCCGTTGGCCTGCATCGCAGCACGCAGGGCAGCCAGGCGCTCCGGAACGGTATTCATGCTCATAACAAAAGCCCTCTTTTCTATTTCCATGCCGTTTGGCCGCACTGCGGCCCGGCGGTTTGCAGACTTACTTTCCTATTGTAGCACCCCCGGCAGCGGATTGCAAACCCCTGCCCTTTTTCTTTAAAAAAGGGGGGGCCGCTGCTCTTGACACAATGTACCATTTGCATAATACTGAATAATACAAAGGAGGAATGTCGGATGATCTTCCAGCTTGATTTTCAGAGCACATCCCCCATCTACCGCCAGCTGCGGGATCAGGTGGTGCTTGCCATCGCCCAGGGACAGCTGACCCCGGGGGAGCGGCTGCCCACCACCCGCGCCCTGGCGGAGGATGCGGGCGTCAACGTAATGACCGTGAGCAAAGCGTACCAGCTGCTCAAATCCGAGGGGTATCTTGTCACTGACCGGCGCAGCGGCGCCGTGGTATGCGCCCCGCCGGACAAGGGGCTGACCCCTGAGCAGGCTGCCCAGCTGCGGCTGCTGGCCGGAGAGGCTCGGTGCGCCGGGCTGAGCCAGGAAGCGTTTTTGGATGCCTGCCGCAAAGCTTATGGTGAAACGGAGGGATAAGGATGATTTTTGATCTCATTATGGCCGGGTGTGTCTGGTTTACCCTGCTGTTCTGTTACCTCACGCTGCGCAGCCAGACCCGCCGCCAGAAAGGTCTGCTGCTGGGGGTCACCCTGGCTGCCGACGCCATGGAACTGCCCGAGGTGCAGCAGATTCTGGCCCGCTTCCAAAAGGAGCTGCGGCTCTGGTGTCTGGCGGGGGCAGCGGGCTGCCTGCCCATGTTTGCGGTCCACGCTACCTGGGTAAAGCTGACCATCTGGATGGTGTGGCTCTACGCCGCTATGCTGCTGCCCTACCTGCCCTATCTGCGGGCGTACCTGGCCCTGCGGCAGGTAAAGCGCCGCCTGGGGGGCGGCCCGGTCTGCCCCACCCGGGTGACCGACACCGCCGCTTCCGAGACGGCTCTGCCCAAGCCCATTGGCCTGTGGAGCCTGGTGCTGCCCCTGGCGGTAAGTCTGGTGCCGGTATTCTGGCCCGGACAGCTCACCGCCCTGCGGCTGGTCTGCCTGCTGGATGCCGCCACGGTGGTGCTGCTGTGGGTCTGCGGGCGGTGGATGTTCCGCCGCCGGGCCGACATGGTGACCAACGACAGCGCCCGGAACCAGACCCTGGTACGGGTGCGGCGGCTGTACTGGGACCGCTTCTGGCGGCTGAACCTCTGGGGCCTGGCAGGGATGAACTTCTGCATTGGGATGTTCCCCACCTCGGCAGCGGCCGTGGGCGGGTGCCTGCTGCTGACAGCGGTGCTGCTGGGGGGGTGCCTCTGGATGGAGCTGTCGGTGCGGCGCATCCAGGAGAAGCTGACCGCCGGGGCCGAGGTCATTGCGGACGAGGACGACGCCTGGCTGCTGGGGATGTTCTACTATAACCCCGCTGACCCCCGGATGATGGTGGCAAAGCGCCTGGGCGTGGGCACCAGCATGAACCTGGCCACCCGGGGCGGACAGATCCTCCTGCTGGTCAGCGGCGTGCTGCTGGTGGGGTGTCTGTTCGTCGGGCCTTGGATGGGCATTATGGAGACCCTGCCCACCCGGCTGGAGATCCGGGGCCAGACCCTCACCTCCCTGCATGGGAACGGCGTCAAATACGAGATCCCGCTGGAGAACATCACCGATACCCAGCTTCTGGATACGCTGCCCCCCAGCTACCGGGTGGTGGGCACCGGCATGGATACCTATCTGGAGGGGGATTTCTCGGTGCAGGGGCAGGGCGCAGCCAAGTTCTGCCTGGACCCCACCGACCCGCTGTTCCTGCGGGTGGAGGCCGATGGGCGTGTATACTGGTTCACCGCCGAGACCCCGGAGCTGACCCGGAACATGGGCCAGTGGCTTGCGCAGCAGACCGGCTGAGCACTTTTTGAAAATACGACCTGTAAACCGTTGAACGGGGCCTTGCGATACGCATGGCCCCGTTTTGTTCCCCCGCCCCCTTTTCCCCCGATGGCAGGCAGTTCCCCTTGTCACACCGGCAGGCTGGTCTTTTTGCCTGTTCTCTCAGAAATGTTACAATTATTTCTTGAAAAAAGCCCTTTTGGCATTGACAGCCTTGCTATAATAGAGGTATCGAAGTTTCACGGGGCAGACAAATTGCGGCCCCCGATGATCGTTTTTGCCTGAGGAGGACGTACGCGGTACGTTCAAGAGAAAGAAGGAAGCATAAACATGACCAAGATCGATATTTTCTCCGGCTTTTTGGGCGCTGGTAAGACCACTCTTATCAAAAAACTGATCCAGGAGTCCTTTGCCGGACAGCAGATCGTGCTGATCGAGAACGAATTTGGCGAGATCGGCATTGACGGCGGCTTTTTGCAGCAGTCCGGCATCCGCATCAATGAGCTGAACGCCGGCTGCATCTGCTGCTCTCTGGTGGGCGATTTCCGCACCGCCCTGCAGCAGGTGGTGGAGCAGTACCACCCGGACCGCATCCTGATCGAGCCGTCCGGCGTGGGCAAGCTGTCCGACGTGACCCGTGCTGTGGAAGGTGTGTCCGAGCACCTGGATGTGGAGCTGAACAGCTTTGTTACCGTAGCAGACGTAAACAAGGTCAAGCTGTATATGAAGAACTTTGGCGAGTTCTACGACGACCAGGTCAGCCATGCCAGCTGCATCCTGCTCAGCCGCACTCAGACCGCCCCGGAGGACAAGGTGGCAGCTGCCGTAGCCCTGCTGCGCCAGAAGAACCCCACCGCCACCATCGTGACCACCGATTGGAACAACCTGACCGGCGAGCAGATCCTGAAGGCCATGTCCACCCAGTCCGATTTCAAGGCGGAGCTGGTGGCGATGGCCGCCCAGGCTAACGCTGAGCACGAGCACGAGCACCATCATCACGACCATGACGGTGAGTGCTGCTGCGGCCATGACCACGAGCATGAGCACCACCACGACCACGACGGTGAGTGCTGCTGCGGCCATGACCATGAGCATGAGCATCACCACGACCACGACGGTGAGTGCTGCTGCGGTCACGACCACGAGCATGAGCATCACCACGACCATGACGGCGAGTGCTGCTGCGGCCATGACCACGAGCATGAGCATCACCACGACCATGACGGCGTATGCAGCTGCGGTCATCATCATGACCACCACGCCGATGAGGTGTTTACCAGCTGGGGCGTCGAGACGGCCCGCCGCTTCAGCAAGGCCGAGATCGAGCACGCCCTGGAGGAGCTGGACAGCGGCAAGTATGGCATGATCCTGCGTTCCAAGGGCATCGTGGACGGCGGCGCTGACGGCTGGCTGGAGTTCGATTATGTGCCCGGCGAGCATGAGGTGCGCGCCCACAATGCAGACATCGGCGGCAAGCTGGTGGTCATCGGCTCCAAGCTGGACGAAGCCGCCATTGCGGCACTGTTCGGCTGCTGAGGGAAGGAGCACCTGCTATGGCAAGAGAGATCCCTGTTTATCTGTTTGTCGGTTTTTTGGAGAGCGGCAAGACCAAGTTCATCCAGGAGACCTTTGAGGACCCCAACTTCGACTCCGGCGACAAGACCTTGCTGCTGGTGTGCGAAGAGGGCGAGGAAGAATACGCCCCGGAGAAATTCGCCATCCCCGGCGTGACGGTGTCGGTGCTGGAGGATGTTTCGGAGCTGAACCCCCAGAACCTGACCCGCCTGGAAAAGCAGGCGGACGCCGGACGGGTGGTGATCGAGTACAACGGTATGTGGACCATGCAGCAGCTGGCCGAGGGCCTGCCCCAGAACTGGATCGTATACCAGTGCATCGCCACTGCCGACGGCACCACCGCCCTGACCTACTCCCGGGATAACGCCATGCGCGGGCTGATGCTGGACAAGCTGGCCCGCAGCGAGCTGGTGGTGTTCAACCGTGCCGAGGCCGTGAACAACGACGCCGCCCGGCAGGAGCTGCACAAGCTGGTGCGCCAGGCCTCCCGCAAGTGCGATATCGCCTATGAGTTTGCGGACGGCAGCGTAGCTTACGACGACATCCCCGACCCGCTGCCCTTTGACCTGAACGCCCCCATCATCGAGATCCAGGACGAAGATTTTGGCATCTGGTATATGGACTGCCAGGACGAGCCGGAGAAATACGCCGGCAAGACGGTGCGTTTTCTGGCGCAGGTATGCCAGACCAACCGGGCCGGCAAAAACAGTTTTGTCCCCGGCCGGTTCGCCATGACCTGCTGCGTGCAGGACATCCAGTTTGTGGGCTTCCCCTGTGTTTACGACGGCTACAAGGCCCTGGAACAGCGTTCCTGGATCACCCTGACCGCCAAGGTGAGCTACAAGTTCCACAACATCTACCGGGGCAAAGGCCCGGTGCTGACCGCACTGTCCGTGGAGCCGGGCACAAAGCCTGCGGACGACGTGGTGACCTTCTCGTAATTTGTTTCCCTGCGGCTGCCACACGGCTGCCGCTGCTGTGGAGAGTCCCCCTCTCTGACCGTTCTTCAAGGAGGTATTTAAGATGAAAGTCCTATTCCGTGTTCTGGGCGCTGCTGCGGCTGTGGCCGCCACCGGCGCTGCCATCCTGGCGCTGGACAAGCTGCTGACCCGCAAGAAGGACCCCCTGCAGGTTGAGACAGTGGAGTTCCCCGATGAGGCCGAGACCGACCCCAGCGAGGCAGAAAAGACCGCCGCCGCCTATGCCGAGGGCGAAGCTGCCCCCGCAGAGGCAGCACCGGAGCAGGCCCCCGCTGAGCCGGAGGCACAGCCTGTGACCATCCCCTCCACGGAGGCCGACGGCCCCGCCTGCGCCGATGCCCCCATCGTAAACCCGGTGGAAGCAGGCCCCGCTGTGGCCCCCACCGATGAGAACGGCAACTTCGACACTTCCAAGATCGCCGACCCCAAGGACTTTGGCGACTGGGAGGAGCAGGGCTGCCAGGGCTAAGAAACAAAAAAGCGCCGTGTGTTCTCACACGGCGCTTTTTGTTGTCTTGCGGGAAAGGGCCCCCGGCCTTTTTGCAGAAAAACCGCTGCTTTTTCCACCAAAAACGGTTCGCTTGTGGAAAAAGCAGCTTGCAAAGGCTTATTTCTCCCCCTGCGCAATGCGCTTGAGCCGGGGCTTATCCAACACGGTCAGCCCGCCCCGGGAGAGGGAAACGATGCCCTCCTGGGCAAAATACTTCAAAAGGCGGCTGACCACCTCCCGGGCGCTGCCCATATAGCGGGCGATCTGGTCATGGGTCATCCGCAGTTGGTCGCCGCCGGTCTTTGCCAGCTCATCGGTCAAAAGGATCGCCAGGCGGCGGTCTGCGCTCATAAACAGGATCTGCTGCATGGTCCACATGGTATCCGAGAAGCGCTCCGCCGTCATCTGGTAGGCGTAGCAGCGCACCTCCACATTCTGCTGCATCAGACTGCGGAAGGCGCCCGCCCCGATGCAGTACGCCTCGGTGTCCTCCTCCGCATCGATATACAGGTCAAAGTTGACCGAGTCCAATACGCAGGAAGCGGACATGATACACACCTCCCCGGCAAAAAGCCGGTAGAGGGTAATGTCCCGCCCGTCCTCCGACAGGATATAGGCCCGCAGCTGACCGGAGCGCAGCAGCAGGATGCCCACGCAGCTTTCCAGCGGGCTATGGACCCGCGCCCCCTTGGGGTACTGCACCGGCCGGGTCGCACGGCACAGAGCGTCCTGCTGGTCTGCCGTGAGCTTGGACCAGAACGGGAAACCGCAGACCAGGCACCCGGGCCGGGCACGGCAGGGGTGTTTTGTATCCAGCATCAGAACTCACCCTTTCTCAGCGCTTTTGCGGCTTCCGTACCCGCCAGCGCCCCCTCATAGACGGCCTTGGCCACCTGCAGCAGACCGCCGGTGCAGTCACCGGCAGCAAACAAGCCAGGCACCGTGGTCATCATCCGCCCATCGGTCAGGATGCGGTTGCCCTCCACCGCGGCGCCGATCTTCCGGGCCAGGGCGGTGCTGCCTGCCACGCCCAGCGCCACAAACAGGCCGTCGGCGGGGAGGATCTCGCCGCTGTCCAGCTGGATGCCGGAGAGCCGCTGCTCCCCCTCCAGGCGGGCGATCTTCTCGGTGCGCACCGTGATCTGCGGCGGGAAATCCGCCGCCGGGGCCTCGCCATTGGTCAGCACCGTGACCTGTGCCGCCACCGGCAGCAGGGTCTGCGCCTCATGCAGGGCATACTCTCCGCTGCCCAGCACCGTGACCTGCTTGCCCCGGTAGAAAAAGGCATCGCAGGTGGCACAGTAGCTGACCCCCTTGCCCTCCAGCGCAGTCAGACCAGGGATGCGGGGCACAGCCCGGGAAGCGCCGGTGGCCAGGATCACCGCATCTGCGGGCCACTGACCGTCCAGCGTCTCCACGGTAAGGCGGTCGGTATAGGTGATGCCCACCGCCTCGGCCTGAACAAACTGCACACCCACGGCTTTGGCGCCCTCGATGCCCCGGCGGGCCAGCTCTGCCCCGGTGACCGGCTCAGCAAAGCCATAGTAGTTCTCGATCCGCTCCGCCCGCTCCAGCGTACCGGGGCCTTTGGTGAGGACGGTGGTCTCCACCCCTGCACGGGCAGTATACAGAGCGGCAGACACACCTGCCGGGCCAGAACCAACAATAACGACCTTGGACATAGGAACCTCCTGCGGCGCAGATGCCGCTCTATCAGCAGCCCATCCTGTGGGCAGAGTATCGGTCTTACCGTTCTATTATACACCATTCCGGGCGTTTTTCCGTAACTGAGTTGCAAAAAATGCGTGACCTTTATTTTTTCAGGTTTTCTGCAAAGCCCAAAACAGCAGATATCAGCCACCCCAAAGCGATAACGGTCCGGAGCGTTTTCCGCTGTGACCCTTCGGCCAAAATCTTTCGCTTTTCTTGCAGGGCCGACTATGTTATACTGAGGAATAAGGAACCTGCTCCGGTACAGTATTCATAAAAACAGGAAGTCCTACATTCTTGCTTTTTGCATCTTCTAAAAATCACGCTATAAGCGGGACGCTCCGCTGAGCCAGCGGATAGCTCCGATTGGGAGACACCCTCTCCGTCACGGCTTCGCCGTGCCACCTCCCCCGAAAGGGAGAGGCTTTGGCAAGGGCGTAAAGTTTGCTGCTTAACGGCAGGCTTCTTCCTGCCGTTGACCGGTGTGGACGAAACTTGCTGGTTCTGCCAAGGGCTCCCCCCTTCGAAAGACTTCCCCCGGCCGGGGGAAGATGTCGCCGATAGG
>OJQU01000603.1_pt1 | contig 21507 bp, 40 predicted proteins | sample 1598981 | NCBI WGS metagenome assembly OJQU01 (sample SAMN03922514, study PRJEB24848) | human gut metagenome | isolation source: stool sample | host: Homo sapiens | place: Germany | collected 2010-02 | reverse complement strand
ATATAGTTTTTGTCGTTCTTTTACAAGGTGAAAGTGGTGGCCCTCTTGGCCGATTCGAGCAGAGAACTCGCTGTGGCCAAAAACCCATTTTTATTTTCAACTACTATATATAAAATTTTTAATTTTTTTATCAAATTAAGAAAAAAGTGGGTTTTTGGCCAAACGGCATATTTTTAACGTATCTACGTCAATAGTTGTGGCCATTTTTGCAAAAATTTTTGGCCACAAAGTGGGCTTTTGGCCATAAAATCGCCATTTTTTCACGCATTGACAACTATTGACATAAATTCCACGAGAAAAAATGGCCAAAAATTCACACCATGACAATCTTTGACAACTATTGACATCAAAAAGAAAAGGCCCTGAAATTGCTCCAGAGCCTCCCTTTTTCAGCGGATGATGCCTAAATTTTCAAACATTGCCATGACAGAAACGTATGTCATGAGTGCTGCAAAGATGAGCAGCATAATGAACAGGTAGCGCCTTCTCTCAGCTTCCTCTTCCTGCCGTTTCTTCTCTTTCAATGCCATGCGCATCATGATAATTTCCTTCAAGTCCTTAGAAAATCTCATCCAGAGCACACCCTTTCTGTCCCAAGAATATCAGTCTTTGACCATGATGTCAAGGTTGATAATGGCCACTATCCGTCTGCAACGTTCTCCTTTGTACCGGAAGATTACAGCAGGAATCATCGCGTCATACTGGATTTCGCTCACGGGTTTTTGAACAGTCGGATTGGTGCCACGAATGCGCACCCAAACCTTACCATCGTCGATACTCTTTTGGTCAATGCCACAAATATCATGCATCACTTATTACACCTCCTCCCGTATCAAATATCGCGCAGAGATATACAAGAACTGTTTCAAAGGCATTGCCTGCCGAGGAGTATCACCCAACACCTCGTAATAAAGCGGCCCATGCGTCTGCTTCCGAATCACTGCATAGTCTACCGCCCGACGAAGAAGTCTGTCCATCGCAATGGCGCTCGTGTGATACTTCACGCACAGCTTTCGGTTAATGTCCACAACGGTTGGCGATTCGTTGTTCTGCAGAGCGTTTTTGAGAATATCGATAGCATCGATGAGAGCATCAAAACCGCTCATCCATACAGGCACGCCTATGGTATCTACAAATTCATACGTAGTCATCATGAACTTATCTCCTTAGGCTTTCATAATAGCATTTGCTGCATGCACCAGATACAGGGTACCATCAATCGTGATTTGCAACTGATCGCCTTCGTAATCGGTCCAGTTATCCACTTTTCCTTCAATAATAGTCCCATCAGGCAGCTTAATCTGTGCCCAGGAATAGGTATAGACAGTATCGAACGCTCGATAGTTGCCGCAACTGCAAAAAACCAAGCAGCTGATAAGCATCATACAACATACAGCAACACAAACAATACGATTTCTCATAGTTATTCAACCTCGCTTTCAGTTCTTGTACAATCATCTTTCGGCCAGTACGTGTAAATATCATCGAACACCACCGGGATCTTGCTCTGCAGCTCCTTCAGCAACGGGCACATCAGCTCCCGCATCTGAGGATGGGCCGCCACAGGAGTACGCAGCTTGAAGATGTTGCGCCACTCACGGTAGTTGGCCGTCACCACGATCTCACTCTTCAGGCACAGCGGCAACACGCAGCGAGCCTGTTCGGGACGGAGATGCAGATCGTATATCATGTGTAAGTATTGTTTTTCTGCCGTGTTGCAAGCCATGACCCAGCTTATAAACTCCTCAGAACTATCCTGCATCCAAAAAGGCTGCATGACAGCAATTTCCCCGCCAAACTTCTCCTTCGAGTAGTTGCAGTACCGGGTGCTCTCCTGTGCAAAGCTCGCAATTCGATGCCGCACCAGCTCGTTAGCCACACCACGGTCGCACGTAAACAGCACGCTCAGCTGAGAATGCTCAAGCATGGCCTCATGCCCTTGCTTCACCAGAAAGCCCACCAGCTTCTTCGCTGACTCCCCATCCGGCGTGATCTTATCCTCGCTCTTGTAGCAGACCCGGGCCACCCTCTCGATCTGCTGGAGCTCCTTGATGCCACCCTCAGAAATATCAGTGAGGATTTCGTACTTAGGTTCAACGATTTTCATTTCAGATAGTCCTTTCTATAGTTATTTCTCATGGATTGACGAATAGACTTGGAAATATCATTTGCCAACGTTGGGATGATAAATCCGAGATGAGCCATTTGTTTGTGGTCGCAGGAGTTTACTTTTAGACATTTCCGGCATTTAGGAGCAAGTATGGTAATCGTTCCAAAGTCTTCACTCATACGAAGTCCTCCAAAATATCGTTTAGAATCATGTCGATTACTTCGTTCAGAAAAGCCACCAGACGATACGGCCATGGCTCTTTTTTCTGATGTCGCATGGCGGGCGAAGAATGCCCGTCTTCATTTCGTCTTGAAAGTTCAGATTGGGGATAATTGTTTACAAGGCACCATGCACGCGCTTCATTTAATGTACAAACGCCGTTATTAAAGTGCCAAACAACATCATCAATTGTCCTGCAATTCTCCAAAGTGATCCAGTCATGACATTCATAATCCCAAGTTCTAAGCGGATAATTCGTATTCTTCACTGAAGCATACGGGATATCATCCGCGTACAGTATCACAACATCCTCATTTCGTTCAATTCCGAGGTATCCGAATTGCCGTATAGCTTCTACAGCTTTCTTGTAAGATACTCTTCCGTCATCCATCTACGCCACCTCACACAACGGTCCACATGAATCGCATGAGCAACATGGTGAGCGATATCGTCAATGCAATACCACACCCAATCAGAACTAGACATGCCAGCTGTCCAGCATAAAAGCACATCTTCTTGAAAAATTCGTCCATATTAGATTTCCTGCCTTTCATATCCGATAAAGTCAGCTACACCGATGTCGCCGTTATCACAGTTATGCTGTGCGTACAATTTCGGAACCAGTGCCATTCGTTCAGATATGTACTTTGGGGTTCCATTCGCACGCCTTATAAACTCGTTCATGTCCTTGCCCGCAGCAGCTCTTCCATGTGTCGTCACCGGGCAGAACTCCTTACCGCACTTCCTACATCGGTAAATCTGGTTATACAGATCCGTGCTCATGCAATAGCCCTCCTCACAGCGTCCACCCGGCACTCTGCAGCGTTCAGCTCAAAAATAGCAGCAGTTACAAATTCCGGGTCGCAGTTGTCAAAGTGGTTCCGAGCCACTTCCAAATCCCGCAAAGCCTCCCGCAGGGTGTTAACCGTTGTCGGAATCGGCTCCATGCGGAATATCTTTTTGACATACTCAGCGATTTTTCGCAGCATTTCTACCCCTCCACATCTTTGTGACCTGACGAGCCGTGAGCCAGCCCTCAACATCATCATGGCCAAGTAGCTGCGCACCAATCACCTCGATAAGCCCCTGCTCAAAGCCATAGGAACCCCAACTCCAAACGCCATCCCAGATACGATTTCCAGCAGCATCATATGCAATAATTTGCTCACCACCATCGTGTCGTCCGCCCGGAAGATACTCCTGATAGTCCGGTCTGTCCATCTCTGGCCAACGACGTCCATAAGTATGCGGAACCTTAGCGTGCTTCAGCAGAATATCCAGCTTCTGCATCTCGGTCATGTAGCTCCGAACTCGGAGTTTCCAGGTTTTCTTTGACATATTTCTCATTGAAGCTTCTCCTTGTCCATCCATGAATACAAGCATGCGTCATGGTATCGACTCAGCATCGCTATTTCGGTAATATCAGATGCGCTTTTATATTTCTTATCCTTCAGCATCTGAAGCTGAGCTTCCACCTTTACGATTTCATTTCTCAGTTCATCTGTACATACTTTTGTGGCATACATTTTTAGTCCTCCAATGTACTCGGCCTTATAGCTCCTCCATAAGCAGCTCAAGTTTTTCCAACGGCATCTCGCTGTATTTTTTCCAGATTACCTTATATTTGCATTTCCCAAGTAATGTACAAATCTTTTTCAAAATACTTTGTCTATGGTTGTTATCTTCTTCAAGGCAAGCCAACTGTGCTTGGTCGATTACAGCATCCATAAAGTGGATCATTTCGAGCTGGGTTTCTTCCAACGGCATTTTTTGCATCCGTTCTAATGCACCAGTCATCATCGCTTGAAACTCCATACCTGTTTCTCCTTTTATTTTCGAGCTTCCTCAAACTTCACAGGTTTGACAGTGCCCTCTCGTGCACACTCCGTCAGGCACTCGTTGCAGGGCTCGTCTGTCTCCAGTACCTTGAAGTTCTTGCACTTCGGGCAGTAGGTTGCATAGTCCACTTCGCGCATCCAGTCATTCATTAGGCTTCACCTCCCGAACGATTGTTACATTCCCACAATGAGGGCAAGTCGTCATCGCTCCGTCTGGAATATTGGTATACTGTAATTTTTTGCGAACCCACCATCCAGTCGGCGCTTCAAAATGACTACCACAGGAACTGCAGACAACTGTGATAAGTTGTTCATCGTTCGAGCTTTTCATCTTTGGCACAAACCTATCATCCAACTCCGGATGCGTCGTCCGCTGGTTCAGTGCCCAGAGCAGGTTCCAGCATGCTGCGCGCAGGTGATCTTCGTCGTCCATTCCGACCATGTACTTTGCAAGGTGGCGAGAAGCTGAGTCCAGTAAACTATGCAGAGGTATACCCTTATCCACGTTATGCTCACCATATTTCAGAGCTCCCTCTTCACAGTGCTTGCTGACCTCCATGATTCCATACCATGGAAGCAAATCCATACGGCCCTTCCCTGCGTGCATATCACGCTTGGCACCGGTTTCAAATTCGGTGCGGTCGCCAGAGTCTTTAATCATTTCCTTTTCCTCCATGTGTAATAAACAGCATAAAGCTGGTTGTGTTCTTTTAGTCTATTGACAATTTGTTTGTTGATTTCGATATGCGCTCTAGGAGCAAATAATTGTTCTGGAGCATTGATATAACAGTAGCGCTCACTGAAAGGAATATGTTTTTCGCTTCGATCAATCAAGAAATGACCTGTAAAAACGCCGTCATCTCTGATGCAGAGATATTTCCAAATAGCAGACAGGGGGCTGCTGTCGTAAGGAACAAACATTGCATTTTGCTCTCCAAAGATCGTTACACGATGGCAATTAGCATTGATAACTTTGGCAAGCTTCTTTCTATTTTTCTTTGAGATATTTCCCATCAGCAGAACCTCCTGATTCTTCCTTGCATAACTTTATTGGGAATATCCAGCCATCGGATTTTGCACTTGTCCTTGTAGTCAGGACGCAGCTTTTTCAGAACCGCCTTCGAAAACTGTTCCTCAATATCTCCAAATAAATCCGTAGCACATGCCAAAATTTTCTCGCATGCTTCGGCGAGAGCATTAAAAGCTTCAAATATTGTTTCAAAGCCAACGGCCACAGCTCTCGCCACCTTGCAAATATCATTCTCCATAAAATTTCCTCTCGTTAAACGCTTTCTTCGAGTTCAGGGCCCTCGAAATCGCAAGATCAATACCGCTCCTACTCTTCAGATGGTAGTAGTACAGATTCTTGTACGGTGTATTCAGCCGGTCGATACGCCCCGAGGCCTGCTCCATGATCTTATATGAGTAGTTCTGGCTGTAAAATATAATGGTGTCCGTCTTGATGCAGTTCCAGCCTTCAGCACCGGCATTGTACTGCACCAGATACACCCACCTGTCGCCTTCAGGAAGTGGCTGATGCTTGTGCCCGTTCCATTGTGCAACTTCAGTATCCTTGCCATAGTCCAGACCCATCAGAATATCAAGCTCATAATCGAAATTATAGAAGATGATGACCCTAGGTCTGCCTTTACAAATATCCAGCGCTTTTTCTTGTCGGCTTGCATCAGCGTTCACCAACTTCCGCAGCAGATAGCAGAACTCGCTGGCGGTCTCGATTGGCTTGTTCTCCCAGAGGTTCCACCGGTTCTTGCAGATCGACAGATACTTCACCTTGTCGTACTCCACAAATACATTCTCATGGTGCGATACCGTCGGCCGCTCGAAGTCCATGTCAACCAGAATCTGTTCCCTCAGCCGTACCAAGCGCTGAGTATTCAGATACCGATCGATCTTCGGGTATTTCGTGCAGAATTGGCTGTATACCACATGCTGGTTGTTGAAGTCCGTTCTGTTTCGATAGAACCCATTGGCGATGAACACCGGGATATAATCCGTCCAGCAGTCCCCGGGGGTGGCGCTGAGCAGAATCCACTCGTTATTTTGCGTAATTTTGTAGAAAGATTTCACCCATGCGCCCTTTCCAACGACTCGCTGCTCGTCAAATATAAAGAACGCATTCTTTACGCCAACGTACTTTCCGATATTGTTCCAGGAATCCACCACAACCTTGTGCTCGTAAATATCATGCTCTGGATCTGTAGACATATAGAAATGGGCCAGTTCTTCGTCCCACTCTCCCGTATCCCGTTTCCGGGCAGTCGTGATGATGTAAAGATCCGGGGGCTCTGTCATACGAACATAATTCTCCGTGTTCACCTCTCCATCGTAAAGTTTGTAATAGAACGCCAAACTCGTTCTCGATTTTCCGCTTCCTACGCCTCCGCATAAGATGCAGCCGATTTTCATACGGTTGATCGCATCCAATTGGTAGTCGTAGAGCGTTACACCTGCCATCAGGTCGCTCACCTCATTTCCTACAAATATAAATTCAGTAAAGGCCATGCTTTTTACAGTAAGCGGCATACTGCAACCCTTCTTTATTCATACCTGCTATAATTTCCTCTAATGTCGGACCATATTGTTTCCTTTCTTCTTTTACTACAACATCGTCTTCCATATAGCTTTCATCCAACTGTTCTCTTTTCTGTTTTAATTCGCGTTTGCGAATGCGATAGCATTTGTCACAATACTTGCGATTGGCCGTCGCATTCATAATAAACTCTCCGCACATTCTACAGTAGACACCTTTTTTCATAAAGCAATACTCCTTTCATCCTGCTGGTATTTCCTTGGGGTACGATCGTGTATGTGGCTCCTTTCTCAAAAATCATTGGTGGGTCAGACAGGATTTGAACCTGCGATCAAGCAGTTATGAGCTGCTGGCTTTGAACCAAGCTAAGCTACTGACCCAAATAAAAAGAGAGCTTGTGATGTCACACAGGCTCTCTAAAATATAAAACCGAGCTGCTTCTTTTCAAGAACGCCAATTGCGACGTGGGCACTCGCTTTTAGAAGCATTTAATCAAGTGTAAATACCTGTACTCGGAAATATCAATTGTCAGAACGGTAAATCATTCGGATCGTCAGGTCTCACCATCTCACGCTGCTCATACCGGGATGCATACGGGTCGGCATCTGCATCCTGCTCCACGTAGAGAATATCCGCGTACAGCGTGTACTGGCCGGGGTTGTTCCGGTTCTCATACAGGTTAGCCTGCAGGTTCACATTCTTCACACGGATATAATCCAGCTGACCGATGTTCTCGGCATTGCATGCAACCTTGCGGCCAGTGGTGGTGATCCAGAAAACCTGCGGAGGCCACTTGGAGTCCATGTTGACCGTTACCGGAACGTAGAAGGTCGGTACGAACGGCTCATCGTAGGTGTAGTTGGGGTTCGGCTTGGTCTGCTTGACGTTCAGCCCCATTTCGATGAGCTGCTGAGCCTGCTCCTCCGTAGGGATGACCACGTTCACACGCCGCCGGGACGAGCCGTAACGGTTGCGGTTCGGGTCGCCGGAGAAATTGGTGTCGAAAATAAACCGGGTATTGTCAATGTTTACCTTTGCTTTCATAATAGAAACTCCTTTACTCTTTTTCTTTAGCGCATCGCCGCACTCATTTTTGCCAGCAACTCCGCGATACTATCCTTGGTCTGTGCAGCCATCCGATCCAGCTCTTTAAACGCCTTGGTATAAGCGAGAGCATCCTCATTGGTTTCATCCGGCTTACACCACTTCTTAAAGACCTTGTGGAATCGGCTATCATTGCCTGCCATTTTCTTCACAATAGCCATAGCGAGGCCCTTTTCCTTATCGAAAATATCATCAGGCCCACACTTCACCACAGTCTTGGTGCAATCCGACCACAGAACAATCGTTGCCGGATTGCTGAATATGACCTTGCGGATGCTGACATTGCACATGCCAAGCCGCACAATATCATTCTTCTTGGTCTGCTCTGTGGACTGGCGGGAGTAGTCAATTGCCATCGCGGCATGAATAGCCTTTCCTATCACTTCGGTCAGATCCGGGCATACTTTTTTCATTTATCTCACCTCATAATTTCTTGCAGCTTCGTCCTGAATATCACCCCAGGGTAAATCAGGCTTCTGCCAAGGTGGCATTCCACCATCATCCGATACGAACCATTCCAGATCTCCGTATTGAGCAATAGTGTCCGCCGCCTCATCAACCATCTTGTCGAAATAAGAGCGGTCAATGCTATCCTCCAGATGAAGGTTATAGACCATCTCGCTTTCCAGCCAGCGGTAGTCTTTGGCACCAGTGACCGAATTGTATTTCGTTTCACCGTCGTCTCGGACGCCCGCTTCTCGCATCAGCAGCGCTCCTCCGCATCCGGGTTTGATGGGACAGAACTGACCAACACGCCCCACGAAAATATAATTGTGCTCGTCTTCGGGCAGAGCCTCGTTTTTATCGAGGTAGATTGCACCCTTAGATACCGACTTGGTTTCACAAAGGTCGTCGAACACAATATCTTCGTTGGAGAAAAGCGTCTTGAACACATACGGCACCTGAAACTGAGCACCAGTCGCAGTCCAATGACCGCCCTTCTTCTCGTTCTTTTCAGGAATATAGCCGTACTGCGCCTTTGCTGTATCTGCATCGAGATACTTTGCGATATAAACGGCGTTGTTCACAAGGCACATTTTTTCGTATGTAGCCTCATGCTCAAACGTGTACCCGTACTTTTTCGCAAAATCCATGCAGAAGTCGATGATTTCAGGCGTTGCATCCGGAATCTTGATAGAGTCCGTCTTGATGTGCGCCACCGTGAAACCACGCTGCTGCACCTCGTCCTGCAGAGTGCGCATAAATAAAGCCCCACGAAGCGCCACAATGTTATTGGCGTTCTTGGGGTTGCGGAACGGATTATCGAAGGTTGCGCTGGTCAGGCCGTAAACCGAGTTGATAGCAATTTTCAGAGCCTGCGCCAACGCTTTCGCCTGTGCGGGGTCATCCAAATATTTGGACAACTTACCGCCAAAGAGCTTCTTGGCCTTGTCATACTCACCATGTTTTACATAGATACGTACATCCATCAGGTCATTGAAGTTCTTGGTGTAGTCGCCAAAATAGTTTAGAGCGACGGCCGAGTGCGGGTGCAGAGAGGCAACGTCCAGCAGGGCGATGTTGTAGTACATACCGGGTTCGGCATAGACATAACCGCCAAGGCCCAAATCGGTACCACGAAACATATTGTGCATCCGACCATCTTCGCCTCTGACCCACTCATAACCCGGGAAGGCGTTGATGATATTCTTGTCGGTCAGAATATCAGGCTCAACTTCTACCACCGAATCGGACTTACCCGTAGCTAAATCTGTATAGACTAGCTGAGGATGCTTTTCCTTGCCGAAAATAATGCGCGTGGTCAGGCTGTTCGTCGTATCGTTGACGGTCATCCCGGCAACATCTGCTAGAATCTCACGCGCAATAAAGTCTGCCTGCCGCGCGTTAAACACTGCTTCGGCGGCGATAACGTCATTGTCGCAATATTCCGCGACCTGTTCCCATTTCTCTTCGGGCACCGGTTGGTTCCAAGGTAAGCCAAGCTCCTGATGATGGATACCCAACTCAATCTCGAACTTTTTCAGGCTCTGTTTCTTCGACGAGAAGTCGAAAATATCCGTGTAGGACAGGTTATAGGCCTCACCAAAGAAGCCCATATGGTCATTGATAATGCGGTTCGACAGTGCATACAGCTGCTCCGTATTCCAGCCGAGCATGCAAGCCCAAAGCATGTGGTTATCGTATTTGCGGTTATTAAAGCCAATCAGACGATATTGTGTCAACTTCTCAATATCCGTAGGGCTAGGATTGATCAACCGATTTACCGGCTTATCCTCTCCAGCGAACTTCCAGTTGACCAAGAAGAGATTTGGGAACACTTCACAGTCAAAAAATACGATGGGTGCTTTCTCACCGTCATCAGCCTGCGATTCAACATCTTCTCTTGACTTGAAGTGCATCTTCGCCGTGATTTTCAGACAGGCATCGGCCTGGTTTGTGCTGTTTACAGCAAAGGCCAGAATCGCATTGCGCATGTCGTCTACATTATAGGGAATCCCGCTCTCGTAGGCTTCATCCATAATATGAGCGATAAAGTCAATGCTGGGTTTAGTATAAGGGCTGATTTCTTTTGCGAGGGCCTTCTTAATGAGTACTCGCAGGTGCTTCTCATTTTGAATCTGCTTCACATCGACCATTGCTTTTTCTCCCTTCAACGGCAAACCGCTGCTGATTTTGGCAACCGGAATATCATTGCACTTGGTCAGCATTCTTCTCAGCGAAGAATTTCCGGTGAACACCTTAACCTCAATATGCTCATCGTATACACGGCTCAGTTTGCTTGCGTCCCCTGTGTAAATATAATGCAAGTGGATTCCTGCACCAGATTTACTCAGTTCTGCGTAGGTAGAAGGCCACTTGGACGCCGCCTCCAGATTTCGCTCAAAGCATTTCTTGCCGTCGTCGCCCGGAATATCAAAGTCAATGACGATGTGGGTTTCAGGGACTTTGACATAGTGGAGCTTAGAAGTAGAAATATCTTTGAGCAGCGTTTTTACATTCTCCCACTTTTGCGTAGGAGTGCCATTTTTGTTTGCATACTGCGCAGGACAGTCCTTGCAAATATCATCAAAGAGAGAATGCTGTGGTTTCAAATCAATCCATGACTCGGATGACTCCTCCTTTGAAGCTGCTTCTGCAGGTGCGGGGTCGGCAAATTCTTTGAACTTGTCTGCCTTGAATCCACTGTAGTAGCTCCGCACTCGTTCACCATTCACATCTTCTGCGCGTTCCTTGTAGTCCGCAAAGTAGTTCATCAGCTCTTCACGGAATGCACGCATCGAATACGGATAGACAACCTTTGCTCTCTGGTTATACTCGTCATACATCGCCCATGCTCGCTTCAGGGAAATACCGTCTTCTTTCTTGAAAATATAATACCGGTCGAGCATGAAGTTATAGAAGTCGTTGGAAGCGCCAAGCATTCGTGTCGGAATATAATCGTCATATCGATGCTTATTTGCCTCATAGACCTCCTTGCAGTGCCATGCAATACCGCCAAGTTCAAAATCGGTCTTGGCGTAGAGTTCAGAATATCTTTTCTGAGGGACTTTCTCACCTGTGGGCACCACATCGATCAATCGGCGAATCAAACCGGACTTCGCATCGGTGATTTTGACAGGCTTGTTTGTGGCGAGAATCAGGAAGCTCTTGAATTGATTGGCATAAGCACTACGGAACTTCTCATTGACCATCATGGTCTCATGAGACACCAACGAGTTCAGACGAGTATTGTCCTCGATTTTGGACAGGTTACCTTCATGCTGAATTGCGATCAGAGGGTTCGCTTTGAAAGCTTCCAGTGAGAACGCATTAGATGCTGAACCCAGTGCCTGGGAATCGAATGCTGCATAATATCCAGTAAAGAGCTTCTGGATGATATTCAGCACTGTGGATTTACCACTACCGGGCGGACCATAGAGAACCATGAACTTCTGAATCGTCTTAGAATCGCCATTGACAATAGAACCGATACACCACTCGATTTTCTCTCGCTCCTCTGGAGAATAGAGTGTCTGCATCAGCTCATCATAGGCGTCAATGCTCCCCGGTTCCAGCACATAAGGGAGTCTCTTGGACGCATAGCTTTCCTTTTTGACCGGAGTGTTCGCAAATATCAGCTGTTCATCCAGCGTGTGGTAGTTATCCCGCATCTGACGCTGACAATACTTGTGCCAGTTGTCAATCATGCCCGATTCAGCGTCCCACATATGGAGCACCCGGTAATTATCCAGATGCTCCTTGTGTTCGTTCGTGTAAATATCCAACTCATGGTCAATCAGTTGAAGTGCATCCTGTTCGTCAATGCTCCACAATCCTCGCTCTTCCAGCCAGATAGCGTAGAAATCAGAACCCCGAATCATCAAGTCCTTGGACTTTTTGATGATGAATTTGGGATAGATTTCGATTACACCGCGTTTTCCCATGCGCGTTGCAATCATCAGGAAATCAATCATTGGTAACTGACTTCCTCCTTTCTACGAGGTCTGTATCAGACATCTTTTTTCGTGACACTCGCCTTGCCATCGCAGCAAATGTCCTTTTCAAACTGCATCTCTGCGAGTTCTGCTTCGGCAGCATCGGCGCGTTCCTTTTCAGCCTTGCGCTTCTTCTCGCTTTCATCCAGCATCTTGCAGGCAGTCCAGAACAGGCCAATGGTGCCTACCAGCAGCAGGTTCTTGCCGAAAAGCTTACCCCTCTGGCGGCGAATCACCTTCTGGGCGGCATCCAGTGCCAGCTGAGTCTGTGCGAGTTCGTAATAAATGTTATTCATAGTTACTTTTCCTCCAATAATTAAGGTCTGCCAAAATCAGCCGACCAATGTGCTCGGTATTCCTACATGCTGTAATTCGCATCAAAACGACGGAATCATAGAGAACTTGCTCTATTACACCTTCCATCGGGATGCATATTTTCGACACGTATACCATCACATGTTGCTTTCGTTGAGATGCGCCATCAGCTGATACCAAATATCTAACTGTCGCATATCCACGTTCGGGCTTATTAAAGTAAAGAGCCCACCAGCTCCATTCGGCTGATAGGCTCTCTGATTGAAACGGTCGATGATAAATTGAGCGCGACCCTCGTTGAATCGAGCATCATCCATAGCTGCCAGCCCAAGACTAACAACCATGCTCCAGAACCATTGTCCCACTCGGTTTCCTGCTTCAGAATCTGCCATGATATGCTCTTCGATGCGGATGGAAAGCCCCACCATCATCTCCAACATACTGCATGACATCCCGCTCGTTGCCCTGTTCAACGCTGCATATGGGATACTTTTTTCCTGAGCGAATCGGTAGCGCAGGTCTCGCCCATCTTCAGCACGACTCGCATCCATCTCACAGGATGGAATAAAGTCTTGCTGAAATAAAAACGCAAGTAGCTTGTGGAAAGAAAGGTTTCTGGGTTCCCATCTTCCGCAAACCGTTTCACGCAGCCAGTCAAAATACTGACTGGTCATATCGTTAAATATCATTCATACTCCTCTCCGGAGTTAGGATACAAGTCCGCATACTTATTGCGCACCTTCAGAACTTCGTAGTCCTTCCGGTAGTTGTGATTGCGGACATGGACAAGATCAGGCTCTTCTGCTCCAAAATTATCCAGAGCCTTAGGGCCAATCACCTTTTCAATGTCCTCTACCCTGCTCCCATCACTATCATAAGTCAGGATGCCGTCTGCATAGTAGGTCAGGAAGCTGGTTTCGTAATCGTCCTCGTTACCGAACTCGTCGCTCGGAATGATCTCAATAGCCTCCATCGGCTCATGGGTCGGCTTCTCAGAATCTTCCTCCTGACGATACGGGCCGCTCACGAGATCGTACGCCTTTTCGTTCGACCGCTGCTCGATGGTCATATCCAGTTCCTGCTCACGCTGCTTAAAATGGTTCCGAGCGTCCTCGACCAGCGCATCTGCCTGCTTCTTGTAAGTATCGCACATCAGGAAGTGCATCGTGGCAACACCAGCAGCAAATCCGCCTGCAAATATCAAGGCATCACGCATCAGTTTTTTCATTGGTTTCTTCTCCTTTAATCGTCATCATGGTGAAGGCCAGTCCTCCAAAAAAGAGCGAAACACTCATGAGGACCCCTCCAACCAGATGCCGCTTTCGTTTCGTGTCGGTCAAATAATCGAGGAATAAAAACACCGATTCCAAATCGTCCATAAATATCCTTTCACTCAGAAAGGACTGCCAGACCGGATACAAAGCACACTCCGGCCATGGCTGCAAATACATAGGAAAGAGTCTTTACGTATCTGGTCATAGCTTGTCCCTCCAAAATATCAGTTAGATTTTGTCGATGATGATGCCGTCACAGTTGAAGTGCAGAATGACAGAACGCTCCTCGCCACGGAGGAAGCTCTTCAGTGCCTCATTGCTCGATTCAAAGCTCGTGAGGCCGAAATCCACATGGTTGTGCAGCGAAGTGTCGTTCGGATTGTATACCCAGCCAACGACCTGGCCAGTAGGAGTACGCAGAGACTGACCGCCGTGCGTGCCAATCATGGTGAGCACCTCATTCAGGAACAGATGCCCCTGAGAACGCAGTTTCTTGTTCGCTGTAGACTCCATGAGGAGCAGATAGTTCCGATTCATGTCGGCATCCCGCTCCCACGTGTCCACAGTTTCATCGAAAATCAGAGAGCACGGATCATCTGCCTGCTCGGCAATATCCTTGTACTCCTTGATGACTTCCTCCACGCCGTTCTCATTGACCTTCTTGGTTTCAACCTCCACGGCCTTAACGTTCTGCTCCAGTTCATGCTGTACTCGCTCGCCAAAGCGGTCGGCAACACGATTCTTGTAACCGTTGAAAGACTGCTCCAGCGCGATGTAGGCGGCCGTCAGCGTTGCATTCCGCTTCGTCATGATATGATGACTGCCGAACATGCAACCGAGAGATGCTGCGCCCAGACCAATCGCAGGTGCATACACCTTTGCGAGCTTCATGCCGGTCTTAATGTAAGTCGTGGTGATGTCCTTCGTCAGGTCTTCCTTAGTATAGGTCTCACCTTCGGGCAGCTGGATTTCCCCAGCATCTACCTCATCCTTAGTCTCGTGGATTTTCTCCACATTGGCCTTATGCTCAGCCAGAATATACTGCGCCTTCAGAGTTGCCTTGCAGGCCAAAACGGTTGCAGTTACGCCACCGATAGCAGCACCAACCACCATGATGGTCGGGCTTGCCTTCTTCAGCTTGAATGCAGTCTTAGACAACATCTGCGTTGCCTTAGTCATGATTTCTTCCTTTTTCATAAAGTATCAGTCCTTTCAATTAGTTCAGAGGAACAGGTTTCGGAAATACGATAGTGTAACCGCCCGGAACGCCCTTGATAGATGCAGGCCCAAGGTCATACCAGCCATACTTGCAGTCCTGATAATCACGAGCATCGCGGGTAATTCCCACAACATCGTAAAAATCAGCAATCGTGACCTGTCCATATTCGTGGAGCGCATGGCCCATCTCGTTCAAAACATCATTCGCATCGGCATAGCTATCGAAGGTGATGTTCTGCCAGTCCAGCCGATTCGGGCGATAGTTGTTCTGCGGAGGACGGCTCTGGTTTGCATTCGCGTAGTAGCTGCTGTAGCTGTTACGCTGCTGATAATATCCGTTTGCATTGGTGCGGGAACGGTCAACACCGAACAGTGCAATATTGACCGCAGAGCACACCATGTTCTTGATGCCGGGCAGAATATAATCCGTCCACAGCTTTTCGCGAATCGTCTGCAGGTCTTCTGCGAGAAAGTTATGCGCCAGCTTCTGGATCTCGCTCTCCTGCTTGATGGTCACCTTACCGGTCGTGACCTTCTTCAGCTGTTTCTTAGGCGTCTCGCCAGTGGAGTTGATGCTGCTGGAAGGCATTTCGATTTTAGCCATTGGCCATACCCTCCTCTGCGTATTGGAGGATGGTTTCACCGATATCCTTTGCGGTCTCAGGCAACCAGGCAGTGCCAAAGGTCTTGCCGGTCGTCTTGTCTGTAATGCTGATGATAACCTTTTTCACACCCTTGATAGTGGTTCCGGTGTCCACACGGAGTCGGTAATCCTTCAGAATATCCTGATAGTGCTTCTTAAACATCACCTTGATGTAAGCCTTATCCCCGGCAACGCCAACAGCCACACCCGCAGCAAAGATGCCACCGATTACTGCTGCCTTTTTCCAGTTGAACTTTTTGACGTTTTTCTTTTCCATAGTTATTCTCCTTTGTAAAAATAAAAAGAGCCACAGATTTCTCCACGGCTCCCTTGCGGCTGTCCAACAGATTATTCTTCGTCGGTTTCCACCACTTCGGTCACTTCTGCTTCGATGGGCTCGTCCTTCGTCTTCTTGCTGTCAATCCAGTTCTTTACCTTGTAGCACAGCGGAACAAGTACGTGCTTGCAGAGCAGCTCAGCGCCCTTGTAAGCTGCGGCACCAGCCAGCATGAATACTGCCGTCTTGCCAAAGCTACCAGATGCGCTCGACATCTCCGCATGGTTCTCGTCCACACTGGGCACCAGGTTATCGACCTCCGGCATTGCATCCGTCAGGTTCTCAGTCATAGCGTCCATATTGTTCATCATTTCGTTTTCCATAGTGATTCTCCTTTAATTAAAATATAAATGTTGGAGTATACCTCCATAACAGTCGGTGAAAATTTCGCGAATCAGTACCCAAGCCACTTCGGAGGCGTGCTGTAGTCCAGAACCATGCAAGGCATTCCGTCCTCGTCCAGCTTGGAACTGTAAAATGTTTCAATGGTCAGCGTGGAATCCGTATCCCAGCCCAAAAGGTCGCCGTTCTTGGTGTGCTCCAGTCCCAGATAATCGAACAGGTCATTCTGGCTCACACGAAAATCGCTCAGGAGCTGCTTATTCAGGCCGTTCATCGCCCGATCCAGCGCGTTTACGGTCGTCTTGAAATATCTTCCAGAGAAGCTTTCATAGCACTCGACCAGCTGGTCATAAGATGCGTCGCGGGCTGCCGGTACAATAACCGGCGTTTCTTCCGGCTGCTTTGCCATCTTGTCGAGGGTGACGGTCTGGCGAAGTTCTTTCTCCTTATCCTCGCCGATGGTTTCCACGACTTTCTCCTGATACTGTTTCATGGCGCTTTCGCTCAGAGAATATGCAGCCGCCAGAGCTGCATTGCGCCGGTCGTTCTCGTTCATGGCACCAATCATACAGCCTGCAGATGCTACCATGGAAATCGCCGTAGGAATATAAGCCGGAGCAGCCGTCTTTACGATAGTTTTTACATCCAACTTCTCTGTGCCAAGTTCCCGCTTCTTCTCATCGAGCAGGATCATCGCCTTGGGAGTTGCCTTGACGGCAAAAACCACGCTCGTGACCATGCCCGCAATGCTGCCGCAGACCAGGATTTTGGGAAGGTTCTTTGCAATACCCTTTCCCACTTTCTTGCCAAATGTTTTCAGGTTCATTTTTCATACCTCCGTAAAATATAAAAGAAAGAGCCGCAGATTTCTCCACGGCCCTTTGCTTCTTAGTAGAGCTTATCCTCCGCACAATGGCGGTTTTTGTATGCTCCTCTCCTTCTTACCGGAGCAGGGTCATCCGTCAACCAGCTGTAGAGCCGAATCGGTTGCAGGAGCAAGTACCAAATCAGCGCATCAAGTGCACTAAGCATCGCTCGCCCCAGCACCTTTAAGGCACCCAGCATCTCAGAATCCACCTGCTCGAAGTATTCGCGATCGAACATAATTTTTACCTCCAATTCTTTTAGGATTTCTCCATAATAGCGTTGGAAATTTTCGCGATTAGAGGTTCTTTTCCGACAGCTGCTTGCGAACTTCTTCCTGAACCATATCCCGCAGGTCGTCCTCGGTCTTCTGGTCCTCGATCAGGTCATGCCCGAAGCCCATGATTGCGCTTGCTGCCAGCATCGCCATAGATGCAACTTTCCACCAGTTGATGTTCTTCATAAATATCAATCTCCTGTATAGTCCAGATACTCCTTGATCGGTTCCTGAAAAGCATCTACATAGTAAACTTCCAGGCCGTCGTCGGTCGTCTGCTTGCAATAATTAAAATCGATCCAGTAATATTCCCACTCATTTGCAAGGTAATCAGCGCACCATCCAAGATGGTCGATTTCTGGTGAGAAGTCCAGACCCGGCAAATAAGAGCAGAAGTCATTCATAGAGAGCTCGCCGTTTAATGCAAAATACCGATTCGCATTGTAAAAAGCATCTGTCAATTCAACTTCGGTGGCATGAAAATATCTTTTTGAGATAGGCTCATAGCAAAGCAACTTATCTTCAACCATATCCGGGGTAGGCTTTTTGAGTACCGCCTGAGCATCCTTATAGATTTTCTTCTCATGCTCGGCACCAACATGCTGCGCAACCTCCCTGCGGTACTCCTGATATGCCTTTCCAAGTGCCATATAGCCAGCGGTCAGGCTCGCAATCTGCTTCTTGTTCAGTGCATCGGAGCCGATGATACATGCGATGGTGCCCGCGCCAAGTGCAGCAGCAGGCAGATAGAGCTTCCAGCAGTCCCGTACTTTTTCCTTTGTGGTATACACAGGCTCTACAGAGTTCATCTCAATGAGCTTTTCTGCCTTGATGCTCGCCTTGCCCGTTTCAATGGCCGTCAGTACCACGCCCACAGAAGCGCCAATTGCCAAGATTGTCCCGCCATTCTTTTTAAGGAATCGGGACGCGGATTTCATGAGATTCATAGGTTTCTCCCTTCAAATATAAAAGACAAAGAGCCGCAGATTTCTCCACGGCTCTAAGCCCAAATCATTTACCAATTTTCTCCTGCATCACATTTACAAATGCCATCGTAGCATCCTTATCCAAGCCGTAGGCATTCAGCAGCAACTTCTGTGCGCCATAGAGGAAACATCCATCAGATGCAAGATATGCTCCCATCCCAATCAGGAATCCTCCAACGGCCACCTTAGCCAATGCTTCACCATAATACTTAAAATAAATTTTCATACGATTTACCTCCAAAATGTATTTTGAGATTTGGTATCTCCATAAGATGCCATGATTTTTTCGCGTCAGCAGATTCCTGCCTTCTTCAAAATATCCATGAGGTCGGCCTTCGGCATCTCGGCATCCAGTTCCAGATGAACCTTCACCTTCTGCTCCTTATCAGACCATTCGGCCCGAATATCATCCAGATTGACCTTGATACCGTACTTCTGCTTGGCAATTACCTTGTTAATAGCCGAAGAAATGATTCGGCGCATAAAACTTGACCGGATAAGCATTAAGTCCTCCATGATGTTCTTCTCCTTATACTTTCTTTTCGTTTTCAAAATTCAACCGATTTCGCTTCGATGCGTTGACGATGGCCCTCGGATAAGCTGCCGTAAAAGCGATAGGTACTGTATCGTTTCGGAGAAAGATACGCTCCTGACGCTGATGAACCCCTGCATGAATATCATTCGCCTTGATGTAGTCTTTCAGCGCTTTGGTAATATTGCGCAGAATCATGCGCTCATCGTCATCGATTTTGACCTCCATGAGAAAGAGTCCACCAAGCATAAAGTGATCTACAATTTCTTTGATAGCATCCTTGTCAACAGTTCTGTCGATATTTACCGGTTTATCGCACAGCTGTTTCATTGCGGCAGGCGTAATAAGCTCCAATTTCATAGTTCTTCTCCTTTTATTTTAGAATAAAAAGACAAAAAGCCGCAGATTTCTCCACGACTCTGTGCCTTATGAGTTACTTCGTCCAGCCTTTCATTCTGTAGTAGTCGTTCAATTTCTCCAGAATTGCCCAGCCCTCGTCTTCGCCGAACATTGCAGTTATGCCATCAATTGTGGCATTCGACTGCATACTTTTACCTTGGCTGTATCCTTTGTGCCATCCGGCTTTATAGCCATGGTCATGAACACAGCTGCCGTAACCGTAAAACATGAGAATGCACCCAATCAGTTCCATAGCTCCATGTACGGCATCGCGCTTGTTAATTTTGATTTTCATAGTAAACCTCCATAGTATGAAATTCCGAGATGTAACTCATCTCATAAAGCAGCTCGAAGTTTTCGCGAGAAAACAAAAAAGCCTACGATTTCTCGTAAGCTCCTCTTTCATTTCTCAATCTTATGCAATTTAATTTCGATATGGTGCGTAAACTTTTCTGGATGAGCAACCCGATACTCATGCACTCGCTCCAAATATGCTTCCATAATTTTGTGCATGGTGTCAAAGCACGCTTGCTCAAATTCCTTTTTGTCTTGATCGTCCATCATATCACCTCCATAAGACACTCAGAATTATTCGCGGCTAAATCAAACTCCTATCAAACACCGTCTCCCAGCGTTCTTTTTTCAATGGTTTCATGCGTAAGGCCCACATGATTTGCCGGACTGTGACGGTGGGATAGCAGCCATTCACATCTTTCTTCTTTGCATGGTGGTCAAAGTATTCCTTGAATCCAGCATGCAGATAGATTTTATCGTTCAGCCATGGGTCAATAGCGCTCCATGTGGTGGATTTCGTTTTCTCGTTAAAACGCTGTTGGATGACACAAAGGCCCTTTTCATGGTCCAAATATAATGTACTGATGCGATAGACCGGGTGATTGCACCGGTACGTTTGACCATAGTAGTTCGTCCAATTTTCAGGCGGTAGATTATGGTATCTCATAAAAGAAAGAGAAGCCGCAGATTTCTCCGCAGCCTCTCCTGTCCCTCCTTTATACAGACTTTTTTCCGTAATCCTTGTAGATCATCTTGCCGTCCCGATAACGGTCGTCGAACACCTGCACACCGCCTGCCGAACAAATTGCCCAGAACCGGTCATGGTAAATCATCAGAAATGCCCCCAGAGCGGTCGATGCAACACCAGCTACGACTTTCGCCACTTCGGTTTTCCAAGCCTTCTCTGCCTTGTCTGCTTCGATTCTGAGTTCATTTGTCTTCATCTGAAGCTCATCCTCTCGTGCATTCTTGTCAGCCAGGTTTGTTTTCTCCTTAACGCGAATTTCGTAGAACTTTGCAGCGCACTCGTAGGCAGCCTTGTACTCATTGCTTCCCGGTGTCAGATCCTTAATTCGTTCAAGCTCGTGCTTAATCGTTTCGTCCATCAACTTTTCGTTCTGGACTGCATTCAGTTCTTCCATTTTGATTATCTCCTTTTTAAGTCAACATTTGGAGTTTTTCTCCATTAAACAGTATGTTTTTCTCGCGACTTCAGCTTGCTCACTTTGTTCACCCTGAGAACAACATACTGTCTATCGGCAAAGTCCACGGATTCCCCGCCCAAGTTCAGGAACAGACTGGGGTTCTCGTTCTCGTCAGCCTGAGCAACGATAAGAGAGCCGATCGTTTCAGCCTCGTAGTCAATCTTCCACCGGACAGCAGAACCAACCACGAAGCCGATGGTCGCACAGATAAGCCCCAGACCAATGATGATGTACATTTTCAAATCTCCTTTGTAATAGAATAATGGATAAACCGGTCGTGTGCATGATGAAAATAAAAAGAGTCGTAGATTTCTCCACGGCTCCCTTACGCCTTAAATGTCGTTTCTAATCAAGAACAGGTCGTTATGATTGCAAGCCGGTCTCACAATTCCCTTTGCCCGAATCAACATGATTGCATTGGCATAAGCCGCGCGTGCACTTTGAGCGTTTTTGTACTCGTCCGTATCAATGTACATGACTTTCTGGTTGCTCTCGATGAATACGCGGATCTTGTCAATAGCGTTCACATATCCCCGATCGTAGGTAGTCTTTACTCGTCTCCT
>OJQU01000598.1_pt1 | contig 21794 bp, 13 predicted proteins | sample 1598981 | NCBI WGS metagenome assembly OJQU01 (sample SAMN03922514, study PRJEB24848) | human gut metagenome | isolation source: stool sample | host: Homo sapiens | place: Germany | collected 2010-02 | reverse complement strand
ATGGAAAACATCAAGAAAAACTTCGGTTTTGGCTGTATGCGCCTGCCCTTGAAGGATGGTGAGATCGATCTGGCCGAAACCAGCCGGATGGTCGATTATTTTCTGGAGCAGGGCTTCAACTACTTCGACACGGCCCACGGCTACCTTCAGGGCCGGAGCGAGACGGCGCTGAAGACCTGCCTGACCAGCCGCCACCCCCGCGACAGCTACATCCTGACCAACAAGCTGACCGGCACTTTCTTCAAAACCGAGGCTGACATCCGTCCCTTTTTCCAGAGCCAGCTGGAAGCCTGCGGTGTGGACTATTTTGATTTCTACCTGATGCACGCCCAGAGTGCAACGTTTTACCAGCATTTCAAAAAATGCCGGGCCTATGAGACCGCTTTTGCGCTGAAGGCCGAGGGCAAAATCAAGCATGTGGGCATCTCCTTCCACGATCATGCCGAGGTACTGGAGCAGATCCTGACCGACTACCCGGAGATCGAGGTGGTGCAGATCCAGTTCAACTATGTGGACTACGACGACCCCGCCGTGCAGAGCCGCAAGTGCTATGAGGTCTGCCGCAGGCACGGCAAGCCCGTGCTGGTCATGGAGCCTGTGAAGGGCGGCAACCTGGTCAACCTGCCCGAAGAGGCCCGGAAGGTGCTGGACGAGCTGCACGGCGGCAGCCCAGCCAGCTACGCCATCCGCTTTGCGGCGGGCTTCCCCGGCATGATGATGGTGCTCTCCGGCATGAGCAGCATGGAGCAGATGAAGGATAACCTCAGCTACATGAAGGACTTCCAGCCCCTGAACGAGACCGAGCTGGAAGCCGTGAAGAAGGTGCAGTCGATCTTCCGCGGCATGAACCTGATCCCCTGCACCGCCTGCCGCTACTGCACCGACGGCTGCCCCAGGCAGATCGCCATCCCCGACCTGTTCGCCGTGATGAACACCAAGCAGATCTATCACGACTGGAACGCCGACTTTTACTATAATAATGTCTATACCGGCGCAGGCCGCCGGGCATCTGACTGCATCCAGTGCGGCAGGTGCGAAAAGGCCTGCCCTCAGCACCTGCCCATCCGCAGACTGCTGACTGAGATCGCCGCGGAATTTGACAAGCAGTAAATAAAAAGAGCGATACAGCAAACGCTGTATCGCTCTTTTTTCGTTAACGGTAATTAGTAATTCAGACCGAAGCCGCTGCGGTAGTAGTTGCCGTCGGCATCGCAGTAGGCGTAGCTGCCGCCCTTGACGTTGGCGAGGATGGCGGGATCGATGTACTGATCCTTATCGTAGCCGGGAACGTCGTTGGGAGAGGCGCAGATCTCGCGCACCACACCGTCGATCTCCTGCTCGGTGATGGCAATGACGGCGGGGTCAGAGACCATGGTCAGGCTCAGCTTGCCGGTGGGGGCAAAGTCGCCGCTGATGACATCGACCTGAGCGTTCAGGGCGTTGTTCAGGGCAACGGCGCTGACGGTGTACTGGATGGTCAGTGCATCGCAGTAGGGCTCCAGCTTGTCCAGCAGCCAGGGGTTGCAGACCACGCAGGTACCAACGACCTTGCCGCCGCGGGCATGGATGGCATCGGCCAGTTCCTTGATCTTCTCCACGTCCTTCAGGGTGACAACGGTGACCTTGTTGCCGGTCTTTTTCTGGCTCTTGTTGCGCTCGCGCTCGTCGGTGACGATCTCACCCATCTCGATGACGGGCATTGCATACTGGTTGAACACCAGACCGTTGCTGATGGGCCAGACGTGCAAATAGAGCACATCGGCTTCCTCCGGGGTGGCCACCACGGTGTAGCCCTTCTTCTCAAAGGCTTCCGTCAGGGTCTTGCGCAGAGCGGCATCCTCGTCCGTGTTGCCCAGACCGGCACCCATGGCCTGTGCCATCTGTGCAAAGCCGGAGTCCACACCCTTGAAGGTGACGATGCAGACCTTCTGGCTCTTGGCCAGAGGCAGGAGCTTCTCGTGGTTCTTGACCAGAACAACGGCCTTCTGGTTGGCCTCGTAAGCCTTCTTCTTGGCACCGTCGAAGTTATCCACGCGGGCCTGATCGGCCTTGTCGGGGTCGAGGTAGGGGTTATCCACCCGCTTGGTGCGGAACAGGCTCAGCAGACGGTTGTAGCTGGCACGGTCCAGATCTGCCTTGGGCAGCAGACCGTCCTCCACAGCCTTGACGATGTTCTCGGGGTCGGTGTTGCCGCCGATGACATCGGTACCGGCAGAGATGGCCTTGGCGTAGCGCTCAGGCTCGGTGAGGTTCTCCACGCCGTAGATCTGAACGGTGGTGATGCCGGAGTCGGAGTTGACATAGCCGTCAAAGCCCATCTTGTTCCGGGCCAGATCGGTGATCAGCTCCTTGCTGTAAGCGCTGGGCACTTCCTCGGTGCTGGTGATCTCGCCCCGGTAGGTCTGGGGCACGGCACGGCCATCGGTGGCAATACGGGAGTAGTCCGGCATGATGGAAGAGACCTTGTGGTCAAAGGCGCGCTGGAACGGAGGCAGATGATACTTTTCCATAGAGCCGGGGGTGCGGTAGATGCGCCACTGGCCGATGGGCACATGGGGCTCAAAGCCATTCTCAGAGGGGGCATCGCCGGGGAAGTGCTTGATGGTCAGAACAACAGAACCCTCGTTCAGGCCGTTGTCGCCATCCTGATAGCCCTTGACCAGAGCCTCGGCAATATCGCTGGTGACATCGGGACGCTCGCCGTAAGTACCGGAGGTACGGGGCCAGCGGGGGTCAGAGGTCACATCGACCTGAGGGCCGTACATGATGTTCAGGCCCTCGGCCTTCATCATCTTGCGGTCGGTCTGGGCCATCTCATAGACCATGTCGGTGTTGCCGTCGCCAATGACAGCCGCGCCGATGCCCAGAGAGTCCGGGTAACCGATGTTGATGGGGTTGGTGTGGAGAGAGTACGGAATGGCCACGCCGCCCTTGCAGGCCTCGTATTCCAGCATCTGGGTGCCGGCGTTGTGGTACAGGGCCACCATGCCGGCCTCGCAGCGCATGTCACCGCGGTAAACACCGGCGGCAATGTGCTTTTCCAAAACGTGGCTGTCATCAATACTGACGGTCATGCCGGGCAGAGGGCCGGGCATGGGCTTTTCACCGGGGTTGTGGTGCTTGTAGATCTTGCCCAGCTCCAGCTTGCCTTCGGCGTTGGTAGCCTCGGCACGGGTGGGCACCACAGGGCTGTTGAACAGGGTGTTCAGCACAAGGCCTGCCTGCTGATCCAGCCGCAGATGCTTGACCATATCCTCAGCGCGCTGCTCAGGGCTCAGCCGCCAATCCTTGTAGGGGGCCAGCTCGCCGCTGTTGTCCAGATCCTTAAAGTACAGGCCGTCCTTGACGATCACGCCGCAGGTGGTCACACCGATGTCGGGGCCGTTGACGTTGTGGAAGATGACCGGCTCAAGATACTGGTCAATGATCTGCTCGCCCTCTTCCAGAGCGTAGGGTGCAGGGATCACGCCGTCTTTGGCATCTGCCCACTGGTCGGCGCTGGTATACCGTGTCTGCATAATGTTTCTCCTTTGTCTCTGTGCCTGCCACAGCACAGCTGATATATTACTTGCCTGTTTATTATACTTCCAGCGCAGATCGTTCGCAAGCGAACAAATAAAAAAAGTTACAAACTTTGGCGTAGTATACAAGGATGTTCTGCCGGATTTGTGCAACTTTCCCCTATCCCGATCCACAAACCGGGTTCGTCTCCTGCTGACAATACTGCTTAAAAATAACCCTCTCCGTCAATGCCTACGGCGTTGACGGAGAGGGTCGTATCCTTAATTTACCAGATCATCTGGATGCGGCCTGCGCCGTACGGGTCCTCGTAGTTGAGCAGGTAGCCGGGGTAATCGGCCAGCGGGCTGTTGGCGCTTGCCAGATGCGGCAGACCGTTGGCATCCACGCCGCCGAACATGGCTGCGTAGCTGGACATGACGAGGTAGTCCTCAGAGACATAGTCCTTGATAAGGGTCGCGCCATCGAACATGGCAAAGCCATCGCCCAGATTGCGCAGGGTGTAGTTCATGCCGGCCAGAGCGTAGGTGGCGTTCGGGTCAAGGGGCTGATAAGTACCGGTGGTCTTGTCGTAGATCTCCACATTGCTGACACGCGGGGTGGCGGCGCTGCCGGTCCAGACATTCTTGTCGTTGGTCTGAACGGTGTTGGGGATCATGGGGTGGATCGTGTACCTGGCACCTGCCACCTGCAGGAAGCCGCCGTTCTCCTTGCCCTCAGCACCGGCAAAGCGGGCACCAAACTCCAGAGCGTCCTGGATCTGCTGGCCGGTCACGGACATCAGGCAGGCCACGTTGCCAAAGGGGCTGACGGTCTTGCAGGTCTTGAAGCTCCAGGGGCCAGCCTCCACATCGGTGCGGATGCCGCCGCCGTTCATAATGGCGACATCACAGTGGAGCTCCTCGATCTCGTTGAAGTAGGTGTAGATGCCGTCGGCCACGAAGTCGCCCAGGTTGGTCTCGCCAGAGCGGATGCGGCGCTTGCCGGTGGCGGGATCGTTGATGTAGAATTTGGTATCGCCCACTGCGATCTCCTCGCCCAGCATATCGTCCACTGCGCTGATCCAGTTGGAGGCGGTGGCGGCCACGGCAGCATCCAGACCCTCGTAGGTGTCGATGAGCTCAGTGGTGATGGTGCCGTCCGCGCCCACGGTCATCTTGCCGATGTTCTTGAAGTAAGAACCGGTCTGGGTCAGGGTGACTGCCTTGTCGGAAGCATCGGTGACCTGCTTGTTGGCCATTACGGTGTGGGAGTGGCCGTCGATGAAGGCGGTGAAGCCGTGGGTGTGTGCAATGACTTCCTCACTGGTCCAGGGAGAGGAGGAGGGGTCAACGCCCAGATGGCCCAGACCGATGATGGTGTCAGCGCCCCAGAACTCAGCCTTGTCGATGGCCTTCTGAACGGCATCGTAGAGCTTCTGGCCGTCCTCGCCGCCCAGAATGTCGTAGATGTACTTGGTCTGTGCATCGTTCATAAAGTAGGCCGGGGTGGACTTGGTGAAGGTCTCGGGGGTGGTCACGCCCACAAAGGCGATCTTGCGGCCGCCCACAAAGAAGAACTTGACGCTGGGCAGGACGTTGAAGCCAGTGCGCAGATCGACCCAGTTGCAGGAGACATAGGGGAAGTCGGCTTCCCGGAGCACAGCCTTGGCGCGGGCCATGCCGTAGTCGAACTCGTGGTTGCCGGGGGTGGCCAGATCGTAACCGGCCTCGTTCATCAGCTCGATGATGGTAGCGCCGTCATCCATGGAGCCGTAAGCGGTGCCCTGGATATGGTCGCCTGCATCCACCAGCAGCACATCCCGGCCGGTGTCCTCGATGCTCTTTTTCAGGGCAGCAATGGCAGCATAGGTGGGCTTGGGGGACTTGTTGTCGATATAGGTGTGGACATCGTTGGTGTAGAGGATGGTCACATCCGCTTTGTCACCAAAGAAGCAATTGGTCTCCTCCGCAAAGGCGGCGGGTGCACCGACAGAAACTGCGGTCAGTGCCGTGGCAGCACCGGCAGCCTTGATAAAGCTGCGGCGGGTAATGAACTGTTTCACAGGGAAAGACCTCCTTTTTATCTTGGGTGCTCTCGGGGTGAGCACATTCTTATTTACAGCTTAACACAGTTCCCCATTTATCGCAAGAGAAAACTGTAAATTCTGTGTCAAGTTCTTTCACAAAAGAGGTTCAGTTTTGGGCGATTTCTCGCAAAATGGCAAAAAAAGGGCAAAGGGCTGTCACTCACCCTCTCAGTCTCGCTACCGCTCGCCAGCTCCCCCAAAGGGGGAGCCAACGCATCTCCAAGGTCAGCAGAAGCTGAATCTGGGAGAGCAATTGCCTCTCCCCTCGGGAGAGGTGGCATTGCGCAGCAATGACGGAGAGGGCTTGCAACAGCCCTTTGCCGCATTCAGAAAAGAGGGTCAGAGGATCGGGGGACGATTCTCAGACAGCATCAGATGGCATGGTATTCCTTGAGGAACTTCTCAAGGTCGGTGCCCTCGATCTTCTTGAGCACTTCCTTGAGGGCCACCCGCTGGATGAAGGGCAGATCCATATCAGTGATCTTCTTGCCGTCACGCAGTTTGACCGTTGCATCGATCAGGCTGCGGACATCGTAGGTGCTGCCCCAGACCTCGGGCACGCCGCGGTCGATGTTGAGCAGGGTGTAAACCGCTTCCATACCGGTGCGCATGGAGTACTCGGTGGTGAAGATGGTGTCACGGCCGGTCTCGGCAAACTGGCCCAGGAAGGCGAAGTTGACAGCGCCCTGGGGCACGATATCGGGGCGGTCGCCGAAGGCACGGGGCATGAAGAAGGCATCGATATAGGGCATCATCACAGGCACGGTGTTGGCGCTGTGCTCTGCCAGCCCGGCAATGTCCTCTTCGGGCACACCGATGTGGTACAGCCACTCCATGCAGATCTCGCGGCCGGTGCAGTCGCGCATGGGCTTCTTGACGTAATCGCCGGGCTTGTCGCTGAACAGGCCGTAGACCCAGACGCAGAGCTGGTTCTTGGGCTGGTCACGGAACTGCTGCTGACGGTTCAGGGTCCAGCTGAGCAGCCAGCTGGAATCCTTGACCGTGACGATGCCGCCGGTGACGGTGTGGCCGCTGAAGGGGTCACGCTTGCAGATCTTCTTGATATACTGCGGGATCTTGTCGTCCAGGGTGGTGATGGTGGCGCTTTCCCAGTTGGACAGCTCCGGCTGAGAGCAGAACTTTTCGGGATGGCCGAAGGAAGGATCCTGTGCGGCGATCTTCTTCCACAGATCCCAGCCGTTGCCCGGCTTGATGGTGGGATCAAAGCCTGCGGCCTTGTCCTGAGCGCCGATGGTGCAGCTCTCCACGCAGCCGCCGTTGGTGATGAAGAGCAGGTCGTTCTCGGTGAGGTCGATGATCCTGCTCTCACCCTTGTGGTCCACGGTCACGCTGCTGGCCTGCTTTTTGCCGCCCTCGATCCGGAACTGGACATCGGTGACCTTGGTCTCGTACTGGAAGTCCACGCCATGGTCCTTCAGATAGGTGACCATGGGCAGGATAATGGATTCGTACTGGTTGTAGCGGGTAAAGCGCAGGGCGGTGAAATCGGGCAGACCGCCGATGTGGTGGATATAGCGCTTGAGGTAGAGCTTCATCTCCAGCGCGCTGTGCCAGTTCTCAAAGGCGAACATGGTGCGCCAGTACATCCAGAAGTTGGAGGAGAACACCTCATCATCAAAGATATCGGTGATCTTTTTGTCCTGCAGCTGCTCGTCCGGGGTGAAGAAGAGCTTCATGATCTCCATGGCACCCTGATCGGAGATGGCGAACTTGCCGTCGGTGTGGGCATCCTGGCCGCGGTTGACGGTGGCACGGCAGAGGGACTTGTTGGGATCCTCCTTGTTCAGCCAGTAATACTCGTCCAGCACGCTGGCTCCCTCGGTCTCCAGAGACGGGATGGAGCGGAGCAGATCCCACATGACCTCGAAATGGTTGTCCATCTCACGGCCGCCGCGCATGACATAGCCGATATCGTACTTGTAGCCGTCGCAGGCACCGCCGGGCAGCGGGTCCTTTTCAAATACATGGATGTGGTCGCCCTGCATCTGGCCGTCACGGACCAGGTAGCAGGCGGCAGTCAGGGCCGCCAGACCGGAGCCGATGAGGTAAGCAGATTTATTGTCAACGCCCTCAGGCTTTTTGGGGTGTGCAAATGCTTCGTAGTTGCCACTGGAATAATACATACTGGGAACCTCCTGTAGATCGTATTGGGAAGACTGCGTTCATGGTTCTGTGTCGTCTTCCCTTTCGTTGTGCTTAGTATACCCCAGTGGTTTTTCCAGAACAACAAACAAATCCTGAACAGTGTATAAAATTTATACAAAACACAACCATTGTCGGAAATATGGAGAAAGTGTGTATAACCCCGCACGAAAAAGCGCCCGCTTCCGAAGAAGCAGGCGCTTTTGAACGTTCATTGATTATTTTGTTTCAGGTGCCACCTCAAAATCGACCTTGCCAAGGTTGATATCGGCGCGGACGATGGTGATCATCATGCTGTCGCCCAGGCTCCAGGTCTTGCCGGAGGCGGGGTCAGAAAGGCGGATGCCCTCGGTGAGGGTGGTGCCGGTGGCGGTCAGGCTGGAAGCAGGCACAAAGCCCTCCACGCCGTTCTCCAGCTCCACGAAGATGCCGCGCTGGGTCACGCCGGAGATGATGCCCTCGTAGCACTCACCCAGATGGCGGCGGGCGTACTCGGCCTTGTAGTAATCCTCGGCCTTGCGCTCGATCTGAACGGCCAGCACTTCCCGCTCGCTGGACTGCTTGGAGGCCTTCTCCGCGAAATCGGTGTAGCGGACGATCATGGTCTCCTTGTCGGTGCCGCTGAGCAGGTCGGTCATCATGCGGTGGATGGCCAGATCCGGGTAGCGGCGGATGGGGCTGGTGAAGTGGGCGTAATCCTTGAGCACCAGACCATAGTGGCCCTTGGGCTTTTCCTCATAGCAGGCCTTGGACATGCAGCGGAGCATTCCGGTGTTGACGATCTGCTCAAACGGGGTGCCGCGCACACCTTCCAGAATGGCGCTCAGCTCCTTGGGGGTGGGCACTTCCTTGGCAAAGTGGTCGTTGATGCCGCAGGCCTGCAGCAGGCTGTGCAGGCGCTCCAGCTTCTCGCCGTTGGGCTCCTCGTGGACACGGTAGACAAAGGGGATCTGCTTGACCCGGGCAAAGTGGGCGGCGCACTGGTTGGCCAGCAGCATGAACTCCTCGATCATGGCCTCGCTCTCGCCGGAGGTACGCTTTTTCACATCGATGCAGTGTCCGTTCTCATCCAGAATGAGCTTGACTTCCCCGCTCTCGAAATCGATGCAGCCGCGCTCCTTGCGCAGGCGGGCGCGGTGGGCGTACAGCTCCTTCATGGCGGGCAGCTGATCCAGCACCTCGGCGTACTTGGCCTGCGTCTCGGCATCGGCAGTGCCGGCCAGCAGGGCGTTGATCTCAGAATACACGCCCTTGACCCGGCTGCAAACGATGGATTTGACGAACTTGTAGTCGGTCAGATTGCCGTCCTGATCCAGACGCATCAGGCAGGAGAACGCCAGGCGCAGCTCCTTCTCGTTCAGGGAGCAGATGCCGTTGGAAAGGCTCTTGGGCAGCATGGGCACGACCTGATCCGCATAGTAGACCGAAGTGGCGCGGTTGAAGGCCTCCTCGTTCAGCTCACTGCCGGGCTTGACGTAGTGGGAGACATCGGCGATGTGAACGCCCAGCTCATAGCCGCCACCGGGGAGCCGGGTCAGGCTGACGGCATCGTCGATATCCTTGGTCTCGGCGCTGTCGATGGTGAAGATGGGCAGAGCGCGCAGATCCATGCGGCCCTTGCAGTCTTCCTCAGACACGGTCATGTCCTCGAACTTCTTGGCCTCGTCCCGCACCTTCTCGGGGAAACGGGTGTGGATGTCCTTGGCATAGAGCAGGGCCTTGGCGCAGCGCTTGGCTTCCTCGCAGCTGCCAAAGCGCATGGAAACACCCACGCGGTGATCCTCCTGCCGGGTCCCGCGCTGCAGGATCTCCGCAGCCACCTTGTCGCCGTCCTTCGCGCCGCCCTCGCAGTCGCGCTGGATGGTCATGGAGATGGCCGGGCAGTCATCGGGCACGAACTTCAGGCGGCCCTCGATGCGGCGGACAGTGCCCACCATGTCGTTCTTCTGCTCGAGCACGGCAAGGATCTCGCCCTCATCGCTGCCCTCCACCCGGGGGTGGGCAAACTTCTCTACCAAAACGGAATCGCCGGGCATGGCACCGCGGGTGAAGCGGCCCGGGATGAAGATATCGCCGGATTCATCCTCCAGCATCACAAAGGCAAAGTTCTTGCCCAGCTTGACCACCTTGCACAGCAGGGCCTTTTCGGCACGGCCGGAGCGGGCAGTGAAGAACACGCCGGACTTCTGGCAGACCACAGCATCGTGCACCAGCTCGTCCAGAGCCTCCATCACCTTGCGGTCCGCGGAACGGTCGCCGCCGAACTTTGCCTTGAGGTCCTTGACCATGCAGGGCTGGTTCTGGATGGCATGTTCGATTTTATCGCGTAATGACATATTTTTCTCCTTAACACTTTTCCGGCATTCTCCAATGGAACCCGGACAACTTCTTTCCCACGAGAGGTTTAGACAGAAAAACAGCCCCGCCTTACACGGGGCTGTACACGGGTGCTCAGGCCAGACGGCTGGCGAACACACAGGCCAGGATAGCCACCACAAAGAACACGATGCCTGCAATGCGGGTCACCTTGGCCAGCATCTGATCCGCAGGGGTCAGGCGTGCATTGTTGGCACCGCCCACACCACCGTTGATGGCACCGGCCAGACCCTGACCGTGGGTGTGCTGCATCAGGGTGAGGAGGATGATGACGGCCGAGACGACCAGCAGGATGGCACCGCCGACGATTTCAATGACAGACATGGATGGAACGCTCCTTTTATCTTTAGTTTCATAGAGACTGCATACAAATACAAGTGTATGATAGCACAAAAACCCGGGAAATGCAAGAAAAACCGTGGGCTACGGGGCCAGAATTTCCAGCCCTGCCGCCACCCGGGCAAAGATGGCCGCGCTGGAAAAGGCAGGCTCGGCCTGCGTGTCCTGCAGCACCACGATGGTATAGCGGGGCTGCTCTGCCGGGACAAAACCCGCAAACCAGTAATTTTTCAGCTCTGTGCCGCCGGAAAACTGGCCGGTCTGGGCCGTGCCGGTCTTGCCTGCCGCGGTCTGGCCGGGCAGGGCGGCCTCATGGCCGGTGCCCCCGGCCACTACACCCGCCAACAGGGCCTGCAGGGCGGCGGCGGTGCGCTTTGTAAGCACCCGCCTGCTCCGGACATGGGAAAGCGCCGTGAGGGGTGTGCCGGTGGTCTCGTCCAGAGTGGTCTCCAGCAGCAGCGGGGTGTGGCAGATCCCCCCGCAGGCAATGGTGTTCATCATGGCGGCGACCTGCAGGGGGGATGCCAGCAGCTCCCCCTGCCCAAAGCAGAAATTGGCGTAGGCCCCGCTGGACGCAAGAGCCTCCCGCTCCGGCAGGACCCCCGCCGCCGTGTGCAGGGCATCGGTGAGCGGGATTGCCTGCCCGAAGCCCAGCTGCTCTGCCATGGCGCGGACGGCATCGGCCCCCAGCGCCTGCCCCAGCCGGATGAAGTAGCCGTTGCAGCTCTTTTCCAGCGCGCCGGCCAGATCCACCTCGCCATGGGGAATGCCGCCCGCACAGCGGAAGATCCGGCCATCCACCGCGCACCAGCCGGGGCAGGTGTAGACAAAGCCGCTCTCCCCTGCCTCCAGCGCCGCTGCCGCCACCACCGGCTTGAACACCGAGCCCACGGCATAGCACTGGAACGCCCGTTCCAGCAGGGGGCTGTCCGGGGCGTTCAGGCTGGCCGAAATGTTTTCCGGATCATAGCCGGGGCGGCTGACGCAGGCCCGCACCTTGGCGTTGGCGGTGTCCAGCACCAGGATGCAGCCGCTCTGCATCGTCTCGTTGGCCACGGCTTCGGCGGTCTCCTGGATCTCCCGGGAAAGGGTCAGCTGCACCCCCACGGCCCCGCTGTCGGCGGGGGTGAGGACGGGCTCGGCCCGCAGCTTTCCCTGGGCGTTGACGGTGCAGAGCAGGGTATCCCCCGCCCCGCTGCCGGTGAGCAGTTCGTCAAAGGCGGCTTCCAGACCGGCAGCACCATGGCCCTCGCCATCGAGATACCCCAGCAGCTGCACTGCCAGCGGGGCGGCAGAGCTTCGCCGCGCCGCTGGCCAGCAGGAAACGCCCAGAGCGGAAACATCCCGGTCCACCTCCAGCAAGAACGGGGACGCGGCGTTCCGCTTCTGGTAGAGCGCCGCCTGCCCGGCGGCATCGGTGTAGGCGAACAGGCGGGCATAGCTGCCCTCCCCGGGCACACAGAGGGCCATCCAGCGGGTGGTCTGCCCCGTGAGGAGCTGGCCCCTGTGATCATAAAAATTGCCCCGCCGGGCGGGCAGGTGGAGGGTGACCACGCTCTGCGCCGCCGCCCGGGCCCCGTAGGCCGTGTCGGAGCAGAGCCAGTACAGGCGGCAGACCACCGCTGCAAAGCAGAACAGCAGGACCCCATACAGGGCCAGCACCCGTTTGCCGGACATGAAAACGCCCCCTCTCCCGCTTAGGATGGGCAGGAAAGGGGGCGTTGATGCGTTCAGGAGCAGATTTTTCGGACGAGCTCAGCGGCGCGGGCGGCATCCTCGGCCGTGGCGGTGCCATTGTAGCGGGCTTTGAGGTAGATCTGGCGCAGCTCGGCCTCGGCGGCAAAGTCCATACCGAAAGCGCGGCCGGTCAGGTCAAGGCTGGTATCGCCCCGCAGGATGGTCACGCCGTGGCGCTGGCAGTGGTCCAGATAGATGGCATACTCCCGCCGCACCTTGTCCACCGGGCTGAGAAAAAGCCCGGGCCAGCGGCGGGCACGCTTGTGGGTGCTACGCCGTACAGTGGTGTCCGTGCAGGCAGTGTCCGTGTGCCGGAACTTCTGGCGCAGGAAATGCCGCACCACCAGCACCGCACAGAGGACCGCCAGCAGGATACCGAGCACGGTCAGCATCGACATCCCGTCGATGAGCGGTTCTGCGTTCTCGGCGGCCTTTTGGGCGTTGGCGATGACCTCATCGGTAGATACGATCTCAGTGCGCTCCAACGGTTTGGGCGGAAAGAGGGTGAAGAGCCAGTGGATGAACTGCAGGATGCCGTGGAACAGCCAAGTCACACCCTGCACCACAATGTTGTTCAAAAAAAGCTGCAGCACCGGCACGATCCCGCCAAAGTAAACGGCAGACGCAGCCGCCTTTGCACCGGCAACCACAACACTGCGGCTGAGCAGGAACGGCCCTGCACACACTGCCGCCAGCACGCCGCCGGAAAGCAGCAGATAGCCCGGCCGGGTGGAAATCTCCGGGTCATGCCGGGTGGTGCGGTTGAACCCCACCAGAAGCACCGCTGCCGCCGTCGCAAAGGGCAGGGCCGCCGAAAGCACTGCGTTGGCGTTCCACAGCAGCATTGCCACTGCAAAGAAGGGCCATACCCGGCAGAGCCAGCGCAGGCGCTCGGCCTGCCGCATCGGCGAAAGGGCAAAATCGCCGGTGTAGGCCAGCAGCACCGGGTAGACTGCCGCCGGGAAGTAGCAGAGCTTGTCCGCCCCTGTAGGCAGGAAGAGCAGCGCCGCCGCGCTCAGGGCCGCAAGAGTGGTGCGGAGGGGGCGGCTGCCCTCAAAGCAGGAGGCCAGACCAAAGCAGAAGGCAGGCCAGACCAGCACCAGCGGCATGGGTGTCCCGCCGAAGCTGGCGGCAAAAAAGCCCGCAAAGGCATAGTAAAAGCTCAGATCACCTGCCAGGCGCAGGGTATGTAAGAACATCATGCGCCCGCCTCCCCTGTCTGGGCCGTCTCTGCGGCCATTTCCGGAGTGAGCACCAGCAGCGGAATGCCAGGCAGGGGCTGCACGGCAGCACGCACAGCTTCTTCCGGCTCCGTTGTCACCACGATGCAGCCGACCTGTTCCTGCGGGTGGTAGTATTCGGCGCAGAACCGTGCGCAGGAAAGGGCGGTCTGCCCGGTGGCGCGGCCCAAAATTTCCAACACCCTGCGGTAGTGTTCGGGGCCGTAGCCCTGCGGGGTTTCCAGCGGCTTTCTCCACTCCTCACCGGAGAGAGCCGCATTGAGCAGCAGGTCAAAGGCAGCGTTTGCCGCAAAGCGGTAGGACACCGCCTTTTCTTCCAGCCTCCGGCAGACTGTGCGGGCCATGGAGTAGCAGAGCTCCGCCGGTTCCGGGTGGTCGTAATCCTTGGTATCCGCATGGACTAGCACCACTGCCCGGGGCTCAGTGGTGTAATCCCACTTTTTGACCATAAGCCCCTGCCCCCGGACGCTCTGCTTCCAGGCGATGGAGCGCATGGGGTCACCGCTGGTGTAGGGGCGGTAACCCGCCGTGAGAATAGGATCCTCGTAGAGATAGCGGTTCACCGAAAGCTCGCCCAGAAAACCGCCCAGCATCTCTTCCAGTTTCGGCAGAGCGCACTCCCTGGGTGGAACAATGAGCTCGTGGAAGCCCCGCTCGGTGCGGGACTGTTCCACAAGGCCCAGAAAATCGCCGCCGATGACCTGCATCGGTTCCAGCACATAGCGGCCCCGGCGTTCCAGCCTGAGGGCGGTGGAGAAATCCGCCTCCTGCCCCGGGCGCAGCCAGGTGGTGAACCGCACCGTGTGGCCCCAACCTGTCTGATCCTGCGTAATGTGGTGCTCCGCGCAGGGAAGAAACTCCTTGCTCAGGTGGAGCTTTGCCGCCAGGAACATCTTCCAACGGGGGCCGCTGTTCCGGACAACGAGGTGGATCACGGCGGGCTCCCCGGCTTCCACAAGATGATCCTCCACTTCCAGCCGCCCCTGCACATCGTCAAGGCTGTGGACTGTGCTGTAACGCTCCAGCCCAAGGGCTGTGGCCACCAATAGCAGCGCGAAGATGACGGCGCTCATTCCGCACTCTCCAGCGGCACAGTGATCTCGGCCAACAGCTTGCGCATCCGCAGAGCGGCGGCTTCGGCGTTCATGCTGCTGCCCAGAGAAATTCGGTGAGAAAGCACCGCCGGGGCCAGCCCTTTGATGTCCTCGGGGATGACGTATTCCCTGCCCTGCAAGGAGGCATACGCCTGCGCAGCCTGATAGAGCGCCAGCGCACCGCGGGTAGATACGCCGCTGACAAAGCCGCTCTGTGTACGGGTGGCTTCCACGATATCCATAAGGTAGTGCTTGACTTCCTCGGAGACCTTGACCTCCCGGTAAGCCGTGCGGACGTATGCGGTCTCCTCGGGAGTAACGACGGCCTGCAGCTCGTTCAGCACGGTCTGGGCCGAGGGGCGGGAGAGCACCTCCAGCTCCTGCTCCCGGGTCATATAGCCCAGCGACAGCCGCATGAAAAAACGGTCCATCTGGGCATCTGGCAACGGGAAGGTGCCAAAGGATTCCAGCGGATTCTGGGTAGCCAGCACCATAAAGGGCTCAGCCAGGCGGCTGGTCACGCCGTCCACGGTAATCTGCCTTTCCTCCATGGCTTCCAGCAGGGCCGACTGGGTACGGGGCGTGGCACGGTTGATCTCGTCCGCCAGCACAAAGTTGGTGAAGAGCGGGCCGGGCCGGAACTCGAACTCACCGGACTTCTGGTTGTAAAAATTGATGCCGGTCAGATCGGAGGGCAGCAGGTCGGGCGTGAACTGCACCCGTTTGAAGTCCCCGCCCACCGTGCGCGCAAATGCACGCAGGAGCATGGTTTTGCCGGTGCCGGGCTTATCTTCCAGCAATACATGGCCTCCGCAGAGGAAGCTGACCAGAATTTTCTCGGTAGCATCCTCCTTGCCCACAATGACGCGGGCGCAGTTGGACACAACTTTTTCGCGGTAGGCGGTAAAAGCGGCAGTGTTCATTGGTGTTTCCTTTCCCAAAAACAATTTTTCTAAGTGTACTCTTGTTTGGAAAGGGTGTCAACAAAAAAGAAGGCAGAGCCTCCCGGGTGGGAAGTTCTGCCTTCTGCGGCGTATTGAATTGGTATGGGGAGCCGGTGCGGCTTAGTACATGCCGCCCATGCCGCCCATGTCACCACCGGCTGCGGGAGCAGCAGGGGGTTCGGGCAGGTCAGCGACCAGGCTCTCAGTGGTCAGCACCATCTCAGCGACGGATGCTGCGTTCTCCAGAGCGGAACGGGTGACCTTGGTGGGGTCAACGATACCGGCGGCGATCATATCCTCAACAAAGACCTCGTTCTGAGCGTCGAAGCCGTAGTTGGGCTTGTTGGCAGAGACGATCTTGTCGATGATGACGCTGCCTTCCAGACCGGCGTTCTTGGCGATCTGGCGCAGAGGTGCCTCCAGAGCCTTCAGGACGATCTTGGCACCGGTGCGCTCGTCGCCTTCCAGCGTGTCGCACAGGGCGCGCACAGCGGGGATGGCGTTGATGGGAGCGGTGCCGCCGCCAGCAACAACGCCTTCCTGAACAGCAGCCTTGGTTGCGTTCAGAGCGTCCTCGATGCGCAGCTTCTTATCCTTCATCTCAACCTCGGTAGCAGCACCGACCTTGATGACTGCAACGCCGCCGGCCAGCTTTGCCAGGCGCTCCTGCAGCTTCTCACGGTCGAAATCGCTGGTGGAAGCCTCGATCTGGTTGCGGATCTGTGCAATGCGGGCTGCAATGGCATCCTTATCGCCTGCGCCGCCCACGATGGTGGTGTTCTCCTTGGTGACCTTGACCTGGCGGGCATGGCCCAGCATCTGGACGGTAGCGTCCTTCAGCTCATAGCCCAGATCAGCGGACACAACGGTGCCGCCGGTCAGGGTAGCGATATCCTGCAGCATCTCTTTGCGGCGGTCGCCAAAGCCGGGAGCCTTGACAGCGCAGACGTTCAGGGTGCCGCGCAGGCGGTTGACGATCAGGGTGGACAGAGCCTCGCCCTCGATGTCCTCAGCCACGACCAGCAGCTTCATGCCGTTCTGCATGACCTGCTCCAGCAGGGGAACCAGATCCTGGATGACGCTGATCTTCTTATCGGTGATCAGGATAGCGGCGTTGTCCAGAACAGCCTCCATCTTGTCGGTATCGGTGACCATATAGGGGGTCAGGTAGCCGCGGTCAAACTGCATGCCTTCCACGATCTCGTTGTAGGTCTCGGCGGTGGTCTTGTTCTCCTCGATGGTGATGACACCGTCGGAGGTGACCTTCTCCATAGCCTCGGCGATCAGGCGGCCGATCTCGGGGTCACCGGCAGAAATGGTGCCGACGCGGGCGATATCGTTGCTGTCCTTGACCTTCTGGCTGTGGGCCTTGATGGTCTCAACGGCCTTGGCAACAGCCTTGCTCATGCCGCGGCGGATATCCATGGGGTTGGCACCGGCGGTAACGTTCTTCATGCCCTCGGTGACCATGGCCTGTGCCAGAACGGTTGCGGTGGTGGTGCCGTCGCCTGCGGCATCGTTGGTCTTGGTTGCGACCTCACGCACCAGCTGTGCGCCCATGTTCTCGAACTCGTCCTTCAGCTCGATCTCCTTGGCAATGGTCACGCCGTCGTTGGTGATGACGGGTGCGCCGAACTTCTTGCCCAGCACCACATTGCGGCCCTTAGGGCCCAGGGTGATCTTCACGGTATTTGCCAGGGTATCAATACCGGCACACAGTGCCTTGCGGGCATCCTCGCCCTGCTTGATCTGTTTTGCCATAATCAAATCGCTCCTTCAAAGCTCAAATTTCAATTTCAGAGGGGAAACTTACTCCACGATGGCCAGGATATCGCCCTGACGCACGATGGTGCACTCCTCGCCGTCCACTTTGACCTCAGTACCGGAGTACTTGCTGGTCAGGACCTTATCGCCAACCTTCACGGTCATCTTGACTTCGTTGCCGTCCACGATGCCGCCGGGGCCAACAGCCACAACCTCAGCCACCTGGGGCTTCTCCTTGGCGCTGCCGGTCAGGATGAGGCCGCCCTTGGTGGTCTCCTCGACTTCAACGGCCTTGATAACAACACGGTCTGCAAGAGGAATGATCTTCATAGTTCTTGCCCTCCTATAATAAAAATATAATGAAAACTTTTTTGGCACCTTCGGCCCGTTTCTGCCGAGCCTCCGGTTGTTTAGCACTCCTTTTCTCTGAGTGCTAAGTGTATTGTACTCATCTTGAACTGAAAAATCAAGACCTTTTTGATTTTTCTTTTTGAACAATTTGTGACCACCCGAAAAAGTATCCTTACATCGAAAAAAGAGCAGTTCTCTTTTCCGGAGAGACTGCTCTTCTTCATCCAAACATCTTCTTATTTTACGTCCACACTGCTCCTTTTCGCCACAAACCGCTCATACGCCGGGGCAGGCAGGAGGATGCGGCCGCTCAGGGGGCGCAGAACAGCCTCCACCGCATCACAGGGGGCGCACTCGCCGTCGGCGGTGGCAACGATGGGGCCGCGGCCATCGGCGGGGCGCAGCGCCACCCGCCGGGCACGGCGGTAGAGGAAGTAGGGCTTTGCTTCCTCGGTGAGCTGGCCGTTCACAAAATGCCGGCCGCTCTTGTACATCCCCAGCAGCTTGGCAATGGTCAGCCGCCCCACCCTGCGGACGATCATCACGTCCAGCCAACCGTCGGCGGGGTCGGCCTCGGGGGCGGCAAGGAAGCCGCCGCCATAGGCCCGGCCATTGCAGATGGCGCACATCAGGCAGTCCACGGTCAGCTCCTCGTCGTCGATGGTAAAGGTGACCCTGCGGCCGATGTGCCCGCAGAGCTGCTCCACGATGGAGAGCAGGTAGGACACCTCACCGCCGCACAGAGGGATGCGCCGGAACTTGGGGATGCCGTAGGCCACCTGCGCGTCCAGACCCGCCGCGCAGATGGTGGCAGACAGGCCCAGACTGGTCTCCAGCAGGTCGATGGTCACTTCCCCGCCCGCCAGCTGGGCATCGAGGTCGGTGAACTCCGCCCGGGTGCCATAGGTGCGCAGGAAGTCGTTGCCGCTGCCGTAGGGCAGGCAGCCCACGGCGGCGTTGGCAAAGCCCTGCACGCCGGTCATGGCTTCCATGAAGGTGCCGTCGCCGCCCGCTGTCCAGATGCGCAGGCTGTCCCCTGCCTGCGCTGCCTCCTGGGCTGCGGCACGGGCCAGCTCCCGGGCGTGGCCCGCATATTCAGTGGTGTGGATGGCATAATCCGCCGCGCTCCACCCGGCCCGGGCGGCAGCGGCTCTGATCTGCGGGATGAGCTGGACGGTGCAGTCCTGCTTGCCCGCAGCGGGGTTCAGTAAAAACAAATAGCGCATGGTTTCCTCCTTGGGGCGTTTCGCTTTCTCTATGATAAACGAAAACGCCGGAGGATGCAAGGGGGAAAGCATGCTCACCCTCTCAGTCTCGCTTCGCTCGCCAGCTCCCCCGAAGGGGGAGCCAATGCATCTGTAAGGGGAGAAGGTGCTTACGGCTAAACCTCTCAGCCGTCGCTGACGCTCGGCAGCTCCCCTAGTAGGGGAGCCCTTGGCAGGCCGTTGCGTTTTCGAGGTCTGGCGCTTCGCTCCTGTTGGCCCTGCTGGCGCAAAGTCTTATCCTTGCGGCAGATGTCGGTTTTGGAACCGACAGGCGATCATTGCGAAAAATGAACCTTATGCCAAGGGCCCTACTATTAGGGGGGCTGGCACGCGGAGCGTGACTGAGGGGTTTAGCCGATGGTTTGCTCTACTACTTTCCCCTCTTCCAACACGATTGCCCCATCCACCGTGCAGTCGGCTGTCCAGTGCTGGCCGGTGTGGGCCGTGCCGGAGGCGATCTGGTTGGCGAGGGCCTGTTCCACGGCGCGGTCCACCTGCCGCCGCAGCTCCCGGGCCCCATAGGGCGAGCGCGCCCTTGCGGCCAGCACTGCCCCCACCCGGGGCGTATGGGTCAGCTGATACCCATTGCGGGCGGCACGGGCTTCCAGCTGGCCCAGCAGCTTCTCGGCGATGGCACACAGGCTGTCCTCTGCAAGGGGGCGGAACACGATGAGCTCATCCAGCCGCCCCACCAGCTCGGGGCGGAACCACTTCTTAGCTTCCTCAATGGCCTGGGCCGACTGCTTCTCGAACACGGCCTCGCTGCCCGCTGCAAAACCCAGCGGGGCGCTCTGCCCGGCCAAAAAGCGTGCCCCCAGGTTGGAGGTGAGCAGGACGATGGTATTGCGGAAATCGGCCTTGCGGCCCATGGCATCGGTGAGCTGGCCGTCCTCCAGGATCTGCAGCAGGATATTCTGGATATCCGGGTGGGCCTTTTCGATCTCGTCAAAGAGCACCACGCTGTACGGGCGGCGGCGGACGGCTTCGGTGAGCTGACCGCCCTCATCGTGGCCAAGGTAGCCCGGAGGCGCGCCCAGCAGGCGGGCCGTGGTGTGCTGCTCCTGATACTCCGACATATCGAACTTGAGCAGGGCCTTCTCGCTGCCGAACCAGCTGGCGGCAAGGGCCTTGGCAAGGGCGGTCTTGCCCACGCCGGTGGGCCCCAGAAAGAGCATGGCCCCCATGGGGCGGCCCGGCTCTCCCAGCCCGGTGCGGCTGCGCCGGATGGCCCCGGCCACCGCCGCTACGGCCTTCTGCTGGCCCACGATCTCGGCGTTGAGGCGGGATTCCAGCTTGTCCAGCCGTTCCCGTTCCTTCTCCCCCACCCGCTCCACGGGCACGCCGCTGGCCTGCGCCACCACCCGGGCAATGTCCTCCCGGGTGAGGGTGGGATCTGCTTTCCCCTCCCGCTCGGCGCGGATGCGGGCAGCGGCACAGGCCTCGTCCACAAGGTCGATGGCCTTATCGGGCAGGAAGCGCCCCGGCAGGTACCGCACCGAGAGCTCCACGGCCTCCCGCAGTGTCTCGGACGGCAGATGCACGCTGTGGTACCGCTCGTAGCGGGGGGCAAGGCCCTCCAGGATCGCCGCGGCCTGTGCCGGGGTAGGCTCCTCGATCTGCACCCGGCCAAAGCGGCGCTCCAGCGCGGCATCCTTCTGGATATGGGTGCGAAACTCCTGATCGGTGGTGGCCCCGATGAGCTGCAGCTCCCCCCGGGCCAGCACGGGCTTCAGGATGCTGGCGGCATCAATGGCCCCTTCTGCCGCGCCGGCTCCCACGATGGTGTGGAACTCGTCCACAAACAAAATGGCACTGCCGTCCCGCACAAGCTCCTCCAGAAGGGTCTTGAACCGTTCCTCAAAGTCGCCCCGGTACTTGGTGCCTGCCACAAGGCTGGCCATATCCAGCGCCAGCAGCCGCCGTCCCTGCAGCATCCGGGGCACGTTCCGGCTGGCGATGCGCTGGGCAAGGCCCTCGGCAAGGGCCGTTTTGCCCACGCCCGGCTCCCCCACCAGACAGGGGTTATTCTTCTGGCGGCGGCACAGGATCTCCACCATCCGGTCCAGCTCCGCATCCCGGCAGAACACCGGGTCCAGCTCGCCGTCCACCGCGCGGCGGGTCAGGTCGCGGCAATACTTATCGCTGGCGCGGCTGCCCCGGGGCATGGCGCTGGCCCGGGGCGTGCCGGGCAGGATGAACTGCCCCGAGAGCTGGCGGCACTCCCGTACGGCCTCGGCCAGCTGCACCCCCATGGAGGCCAGCAGCACCCCCGCCGCGCAGTCGGTATCCTCCAGCATGGCACAGAGCAGGTGCTCCGGTTCCGCCTTGGGCAGGTGGGCGTTCTGTGCCCCGATGAGGGCATAATCCATGGCCCGGCGCAGGTCTGGGGCCAGCGCCTTTCTGTCCAGCTGGCGGGCCGGGCTGGTGCGGCCCTCGGCCAGCTGACGGCGCACGGCGGGCTCGGTGATGTTCTTGCCCGCCAGAAACCGCCCCGCCGGGCCACGGTCGGTCTGCAGCATGGCAAGCAGCAGGTGCCCGGTATCCGCCCGGGCACAGCCCATGCTGCCCGCAAGCTCCACGGCTTCGTCCAGCAGCAGCCCTGCCTCCCGCGAAAACCCCTTGTGTCTGCCCATGCCGAATGCTTCCCAAATGCTCATGCTCTGCTCCTTGCTGTATTGTTTCATACACAGCAAAGTATAGGCTCAACCTCCACGAAAAAAACAGCAATTTGTGTCAAGCCGCAAAGGCAAAGCTTTGGGGCTCAACCCCCCAGTCGCCTGCGGCGACAGCCCCCGCTAGTAGGGGGGCCCTTGGCATGGCGTAAAGCTCTGCCTCTTTGCCAAGGCCGCCCCTAGTAGGCAACAACGACGACCGCCGCCAGTGGCGGAAGCAGGGAGGAGTTGTTGGGGCAGCGGCCAGCAGGACGCAAGTGC
>OJQU01000576.1_pt1 | contig 22394 bp, 14 predicted proteins | sample 1598981 | NCBI WGS metagenome assembly OJQU01 (sample SAMN03922514, study PRJEB24848) | human gut metagenome | isolation source: stool sample | host: Homo sapiens | place: Germany | collected 2010-02 | reverse complement strand
CCGTTGGAGAGGAACACCGTCGTGGCTGCCGTGTGTCGGCTCTGATGCCACGTGATGTGCTTGGTGATGCCGCAACGCTTGGCGACGGAACGGATTCCGGCAAGGCACGTGTTGTAGTGGGGAACGGGGAAAATCCTGCCGTTCCCGCACAGACCCCGGTATTTGTCGATGATGCGCTTTGCGATGTCGAGCAGGCGGATATTGGACACCACGCCCGTCTTCTGGCGGTTGATGTTTATCCACTCGTGTTCGTCGAAGTAGGTATGGATGTTCTCTTCCGTCAGGTTGCGCATGTCGGCGAACGACAGGCCCGTGAAGGCGCAGAACAGGTAGAGGTCGCGGTAAAGCTCCTGCTTGGCGTTTTTCAGCCTGCCCTCCATCAGCAGCCGGATTTCCTCTTTCGTCAGGAAACTGCGTGTCGTTTCCTCCTTCTTGATTTCATACTCCCGGAATGGGTCGCGTGTGAGCCACTCGTTGTTGATGGCGATGAACACCATCGTCCGCAAGGGGCAGACATACAGCCACACGGTGTTGGTGCAGCAGTGCTTGTCCGTGCGCAGGAACATCTCGAAGTCGGAGATGAAGGCGGGCGTAAGCTCTTTCAGCGCGATGTCCTTCACGCGGTAGCGGATGGTGAGGAACTCTTGCAGGTGCTTGTAAACGGTCCTGTACTTCAGGAGCGTGCCTTTGGCTTTCATGCCAGCATCCACCTGTTTCTCGTAGTCTTCGTTGTGCTGCCGGAACACCTGCATCAGCGTGTGATAGCGATGTTCCAGTCCGAGAAAGGCGTTCTTGACCTTCTCCGCCGTGACGAAGTTGTCACGCTCCATGATTTCCTGATAGTGTTTGTTGATGCGCACACGCATCTTGTCGAGCATGCGGTTCGTTTCGAGTGCCGCCGAGCTTCTGCCCGTGACACGTCCCCCTTTGGTGTCCCACAGCTTGGGATCGACGGTCAGTTTGCAGCTGAACTGCGTTTGGCTGCCGTCCACCGTAATGCGTCCCATGACGGGTACTGTCCCGTCCTTTTTCACTACCTGACGTTTGAGGTAGTAGATTACTGAAAATGTACTCTTCATCGTCCTTATTTTTTTAGGTTCAAAATTAGTTGGTGAAGAGTCCGTCGCCGGTACGCAAAACGGGGAGGAACGGCGCAATCTTTTTCCGTAACCGGATTTGTTGCGTGAGTTGTCAGTAACTCACTAATCCTTAACGCCTTGTTTCGCTATCCGTGTCCGTTTGTCGCCCTTTCGGGCATGGTTACGGACAAGTAACGTAGCGGCGTCCTGATTTGGCTTCAGCGGTGATTGCGATGGCTTCACGAATAATCGGAAGCACGACTGAAACCCTTGTAACTCAATTCTATCACTATATCTTTCCGCATTTCTCTTTTTTGTAGTAACTTTGTATAGGAAAATTACGATACAGCTCTCTCCTATTATAAAAACTCGGCAGCACAAAACAACATCATGGCCATAGGAGAAATGGCATTCATGAAAGATAATGGTTACGGTATGCCCATGAATAAGGAAGAAGCCGAAAAAATATACCTCCAACTGGCCGAAGAACGCGACGACGAGTGGTCCATGATCAAACTGGCCTATATCGAAATGGATAGAGGAAATTCCGAAGAAAGATTGAAATGGATACAAAAAGCGCTTGAAAAAGAATATATCGATGCCTACGTAGATTTAGGCATCTTCTATCAATCCGACGAAAAATACGAAGACCTCGAAAAAGCGCAGCAATCTTATTATCAAGCGGCACAATTAGGCAATCCCGAAGGAATGAATGGATTGGCGCTGATCTATTACAATATGCCGGACAATAAAGGAGACGAACAAGCGTTTCGATGGTTCTCTAAATCGGCCGACTTGGGCGATAGTTTCGGACTATATTATCTGGCTGTTATGTATGAAAACGGCTTCGGAACCAATATCGACAAACAAAAGGCTTGGGATCTATATCTAGCTTCGGCCGATCAAAAATTCTCGCTAGCCTATCGTAAAATAGCGCAACTCATCGAAGAAGGCGAAGCGCCTGCATCATTCACAGGCCGAGAATTGGAATACTATATAAAAGCAGCCGAAAGAAACGACATAGACGCTATACACGATGTCATACGGTTCTTGGAGAATGATCCCGACCGGCAGAAAGAATTGTTCTCTTGGTGTCAACGAGGAGCACAGCTCAATGACGGGAAATGTATTTGTAAATTAGGGAAACTCTATTTCTACGGCATGGGGACAGAAATGGACGAATTCAAAGCGATGAACTGTTTCCGCAAAGCCGAAACGATGGAAATCCCCGAAGCCTACTATTTCTTGGGGCTGGCCTACTACGAAGCCAAAGGTGTGGTTAGCCCGAACATACAAAAAGCCGAAGAATATTTTAGAAAAGCTGCCGAAGCCGGATATTCCGATGCGATTAAAGCAATCGCCGAACTTTATATGCAGTCGGGACATGAAAATGGATATGAAAAAGCCATCGAATATCTGAAAACGATTGCGGAGGGAGAACATGCCGACATCGCCTATGAAGGACTCATGCGAATCGCCGTAGAACAAATGAACGCTCAGGATTACGACGACCCGCAGAACAGCGAATTATATCAAAAAGCTCTCCGATTCGAGACATCGGGAAAAGAAGCCGGTATGACCGAGTCGTTAAGTAAAGCATTCCTCGATCGAGGAATAAATTTATACAATATCGAAAAATACGAATCGGCCATAGCACCCCTGCTTTTAGCAGCACAAATGGGAGAATCGGAAGCCGCGACACATTTGGGAGATCTTTACTTCTACGGCTATGGTGTCGATACCGATTACGAACAATCCTATTATTGGTTCTCCAAAGCAGCGCAAAGCAATAATGCTTATGCTCAATATTCCATTGCATTCATGTATATAAAAGGACTGTTCGTAGAAAAAGACGACACACAAGTAATCAAATGGATGAAATTAGCGGCAGAGAACGGCTACACCGAAGCGCAAAAAAACATGGGAGAATACTATTATTATGGCTCTTTCGGTTGTCGAAGAGATATGAAAGAAGCCATAAAATGGTATGAAATGGGAGCAAAAAGCAACGAACCGACATGTGTGTTTACTCTGGGATTAATCTATGAAGAAGGAGACGGAGTACAAAAAAATATCCTGAAAGCTGCCGATTGGTATCAAAAAGGGGCACAAGCCGGCATTCCTTCTTGTTTGTATAATCTTGGGAAGCTAATTATCAATAAAGAAATATCGGGAGAAGAAGAGAAAGGATTCAACCTCATACAACAAGCCGCGGAAAGCGGATACTCCTTTGCCCAAAACTACATGGGACGTGCATACCGTTTCGGGTGGTATGTCAATGCAAACCCGGTCAGAGCCACCAACTGGTTCACCAAAGCGGCAGAACAAAATATGCCGGACGCAATGTGCAACTTAGGCGACATGTACTCCTATGAAGACGGATTGACCATCGACTATGAAAAAGCGTTCTATTGGTACGAAAAAGCCGCCGAAACAAAACACAGCAGAGCTTTGACCGAACTGGGAGACATGTATTATGCAGGGAAAGGTGTCCGACAAGATTACCAGAAAGCAATGGAATATTACCAGAAAGCGTGTGACGAAGGTTATCCTTATGCATTCTATTCATTAGGCTTTATGTATTGGAAAGGACAAGGAACGCTCCCCGACAAAGAAAAGGCTCAGGAATATCTCAGTCAAGCCGCTGCTATGGGAAATGAAAGCGCTTTCCAACTTTTGAACCGCATGGATCACGAATCGGAAGAAGAAAAAGACATCGACCCATTCGCCCGACAAGCCTATTTAGAAGCTCAACAAGCCCTTGCCGACAAAGAAACAGAAAAATATATCAACCTTCTATCCCAATCGGCGAATTTAGGATATGTTCAAGCTCTGAACGATTTGGGAGACCTCTATTTTAATGGAGAATTGGCCCCTAAACATATGGGCAAAGCATATGAATATTTTTTGAAAGCCTCTCAAAACGGATCGGGATATGGTTCATACAGTTGCGGATTCATACTCATGAAAGGGTCTTCCGATATTCCCCGGGACATTGAAAAAGGACTTTCCATGTTCCGTTTGGCGGTTGAGCAGAATTACAAAGCGGCAACCCGGGACTTGGCTCGATATTACTATTCGTTGGAAACCGAAGAAGACAATCGCAAAGCGTTGGACTACTACCTGCAATACATTGAATACAATCCCAAAGACACCGATACATTGCTTCATATCGGATTGATTTACGAATCGGGGTTGGGAGTTCCGCTCAATATCGACCTCGCCCGTAGATATTATGAAAGAGCTGCCGAACAAGACGAAACCGGCATGGCATACAACTTCTTGGGAGGGACCTACATGAATGACGAAGAAACCGAGAGCAACGAACGAAAAGCCGTGCACTATTTCCAAAAAGCTATCGAATTGGGCAACACGAATGCAATGTTCCGAATCAGCTACTACCTCCACAACGGTAAAGGAGGATTACAGGTCGACATACCTCGGGAAATCGAATTGCTCACCGAAGCCTCCAAACGCGGGAACCATCAAGCCACGTATCGGCTGGGACTATTATTCGAAGATAACGAAAGTGGAATGGCTCAAAATCTCGAATTATCTGTCAAATACTTCCAATTAGCCGCCGACAACGGTATTCTCGCCGCCATCAACAAGATGGGAGAATTATATCTTTTCGGGGAAGTAATACCGGCAAACCTGACGAAAGCCATATCTTGCTTTACGGCAGCCTCGGAACAGGGATATGGGAAGGCCTCATATTGGTTGGGAAGGCTTCATACCGATGGTATCGGACAACTCGAAAAAGACACTCAAAAGGCGATGAACTATTACCGTAAAGCTATCGAACAAGGTTATGAAGAAGCCCGAGAGTGGATGGAACAACTCCAAAAAAATTTGGTGGACGAGACCATAACAGATATTGAAATACCCCAAGACAAGTCAGACGAAGAGCTATACAAAGATGCTAAAAATGCATTGGAGAAAGCCCAATTCAAAACGGCTTACGCCTATTTTTCCTATTTAACGCAAAGAAACCATGCCGAATCGTTCAACGAACTAGGAGACATGTATTTCTACGGCAGAGGAATGGCAATCAACCAAGCCAAAGCTCTGGAACTATATAAAAAAGCCGCGGCACTCGATAGTGTTTATGGTTTCTTTAATGTCGGATTCTTATATTGGAACGGACCCGAAGAAATACAAGATCCCGAACAAGCATTACAATATTTGAAAAAAGCGGCCCAAATGGGCTATACCTACGCACTGAGTTTCATCGGAGATATCTATCGAACCGGACCGGAAGAACTTATCGATTATGCCGAAGCGAAACGATACTATCAAAAAGGAGTCGACGTTAACGAAATCAATGCAATAAAAGGTATGGCTCTTTTATACCTTTTGGGACAAGGCGTAACACAAAACAATGCTATGGGAGCATTCTATTTGAAGAAAGCAGCCGATAAAGGCAACGCATGGGCCATGTATCACTTAGGACGTCTGTATTATTACGGCGAGGGTATTCCCCGTAACCCCAAATTGGCATTGGACTATTTACAAATGGCTTATGATGCGAACTATCCGGATGCATGCAGTCTGTTAGGACTACTCTATGAAAGAGGCGAAGGCACTGCACCAAATATAGAATTAGCCAACAAGTTATACATCAGAGGGCATGAATTAGGCGACGACCAATCCATGTGGTACTTGGCTTGCAATTATCTCGATGGAAACGGTCTGCCCAAAGACTACAAAAGAGCCGAAAAACTCTTTATACAAGCCATCGAAAGAGGGAACGAACCGGCTCGAATCGACTTAGCCAGAATGATATTTCACGGATTAGGAACAGTACAAGACCCGCAAAAAGCATACGAAATCATAAAACCCTGTTTAGAGCAAGGATACGGACGAGCATATATGTTAATGGGAGAAGTTTACGAAAACGGATTAGGTGTGGAAAAAGATTATAAACAAGCCAAAGAACTATATCAAAAAGCGCTCGACTTAGGATATAGTTTTGCACAAGAAGCACTCGATCGTTTAGATAAGTTCTGCTAAAAATAAAGCTGTCAAAAACAAAGGAGCACCTCCTTCCCTTTCGTACTCTATGGCATTGCGTGACATTTCAGTCCTCCTCCCCTGTGTTTTGTAATGCAAAATATAGGGGAGGTGGCACGAAGTGACGGAGGGGTTGAAAAAACCGGCAACAGTAGTGACAACTCTCTCCCTGCCGTGTCCTGTAACATTACGGGGTGTTTTCGAAGAAATATAGGGGGAGTGCCCGTAGGGCGAGGGGGGGGTAAAGCAGAAAAGACCTCTGCACGTCTGCAATGAATATAGCCACACTCCTCCCCTGTGTTTTGTAATGCAAAATATAGGGGAGGTGGCACGAAGTGACGGAGGGGTTGAAAAAACCGACAACAGTAGTGACAAGGTTAAGCCTCCTCTCTCTGCCGTGTCCCGTAGCATTACGGGGTGTTTCCGCAAGGAAATTTATTTTGTCCCCTTATTTTTCAATGACAAGTTGTACTTTCTTTGTCCCTAAACGAGCCTGTAACCACTCCTTGAATCTTTTTTGCTCCGACAAAGAAAAGACTTTGGAATGACGCACCACAGCAAGAGTTGTCGTGTCTCTCGCCTCCGTATCGATACGGCTGAAAATCGTTTTCGAAATGGCAATATCGGTCACATTAGGGAAAAGAACCTTTATTTCAGGAGCGATTTCCACCCCCACAGAATCATATTGTTGGTAATGCGATGCCAGATTTTCCAAAGAATCTATCGTTTTCTGCTGGCGATCTATCTGCTCTTGATTATGCAAATAAATATCTTTAAACATCGCACTGCTCAAAGTACTTATATCCGCTTGATTTTGCCCATACCCTTGACGAACCTCCAATATAGCACCGCCCAATCCATACTGGGGCAATCTCGCCTGTGCCACAGCTATGGAATCTTTCGGGATTTCGGCTCCTACCAAAGAGACGCGTATGATGTGCTTTCCGTGCTCCGTCACGGCACTTTTACTTAAAACCTGAGTATCGGCATAATTGAAATTCTGGGAAACAAAGCGGGATGCTGCGACCTCGAAAAAGTTCTCTTTCACCATATTGTAAGTAAGGTAAATACTCGGAGCCATAGTCAGTATCAAAATGGTATACACCATTCGTTCCACCTTCTTACGCCGTTCATCGTCCACAAACTCCTTCTTCGAATATTTCATTAACTTCACGCCCAAAGTCGTTGCGAACGCAATAAAAACCGAATTGATGAAAAACAAATAAAACGCTCCGAAAAAATAATAGAAATTACCGGTAGCCAACCCGAATCCCGCCGTACACAACGGCGGCATCAACGCCGTGGCGATGGCGACACCGGGTAAAACATTTCCTTTTTGTTTAGACGACATCGCCACGATACCCGCCAATCCTCCGAAAAAAGCGATCAACACATCGTAGATAGTCGGCGAAGTACGAGCGAGTAATTCACTTCGGGCCTCATTCAGGGGTGAAACCCAAAAGTAAATAGTCGACGTTATCACACTGAACAACGTTGCGACTGCCAAATTCCGAAAAGAACGTTTTATCAACTCATAGTCATTGATACCTAACCCCAATCCGATACCCATGATGGGACCCATCAGAGGTGAAATCAACATAGCGCCGATAATCACAGCGGCCGAATTGGTATTCAATCCCAACGAAGCGATAAATATCGCGAATACCAAAATAAGAATCGTAGAACCCTTAAACTCCACTCCTGCGCGAATCGCTTCTACCGAAGCCGCCTCTTCTTCCCTGTCTTGACTCATATCAAGATAATGAGTCAAAAACCTTTTGACAGAATCAACGAATTTGGGAAATGACATAATTACTTTTATTAAAATACCGGAAACTCAAAACCGCTCTTTCAAAACTTGGACACGAAACGTCTTAACCCGGGAACCTCGTTCATCGGCAAATCATGGCGGAACAAATAGACCAAGAACACACCCAAGAGCAGAGTCCTGAATGCCAAACGCAAAAAGAGGGATTCGATAGGGACAACCATCGCCACCGCATACAGCACAACCGTCAACAGCGTATAGCGGAAAGCCGACTTCAAATCATAGCGTATCGGGTAAACACGCTGCCCGATAAAAAAAGAGGCCAACATCATACTCGCATAACAAACGAACGCCCCCCAAGCACAAGCCATATATCCGAAACGGGGAACCCCCACGATGTTGATAATCGCCGTAATGGCAAAACCGAACAAAGAGAACCAAGCGCCCCATTGTGTCCGGTCGGTCAATTTATACCACAAAGAAAGATTGAAAAACACACCGAAGAACAATTCGGCGAGCATGACGATAGGAACGACTTTCAATCCTGTACAATACGTCGCCGGCATAAAGAACCGCACGAGGTCTATATAAAACATCACTGCAAGGAAGATGAAAAGCCCGAATATGATGAAATACTTCATCGCATCCGAATACGACTTTTTATTTCCGTCGCCGGCATCTTTATTTCGGGCAAAAATAAATGGTTCGTATGCAAAACGAAAAGCCTGTGTAAACATCACCATCACGATCGCTATTTTATAAACCGCACCGTATATGCCGAGTTCCGACATGGCATCCGGGCGATTGCTTGCCAGTTGAGGATAAAACATCTTGTCGAAGGTTTGGTTCATAATACCGGCGATCCCCAATATTAATAACGGAAAAGAATATTTCAACATGCGTGACAACAAATGCCGGTCGAACCGATAACGTATCCCGAAAATCTCTGGGAACAAAACCAACAATACAACTCCCGAACTGATGACATTCGAGACCAATATATATCCTACCAAAAAATCGGGGTCGAAAAACCAAGAAATCCACTCGGGGTGAATACCATACAGCCACGGACAAAGCAGAATGAAAAACAAATTCAACGCTATGTTCAGGAATATCGAAAACAATTTGATCGAAGCGAACCGTATTGGACGACGCCGATAACGCAAGTAAGCGAACGGCAACGCCGTAAAAGCATCGACGGCTATAATAGCCGCCATCATCAATACATAATCCTCATGCTCGGGATACCCCAACAACCTCGACAGAGGTGTTATAAACACCCACACAAGAACAAAAAACAACGTCGATGTAGTCGCCAGCGAAATAAGCCCGGTAGTATAGACCCTCTGCGGCTCTTTCTCCTCCTTATCGTTGGCAAACCGAAAAAAACCGGTCTCCATGCCATAAGTCAGGATAATCAACAAAAGAGCCATATACGCATACAGATTGGTCACGATGCCATACTCGGCGGTCGTTTTCAATACGTTGATATAAAGAAAAACGAAACACCAATTCAAGAACCGCCCCAATATACTGCTTAAACCGTATATGGCGGTATCTTTCGCCAAACTCTTCATGCCGGCCATACGTCTCTGCTTATACGTGATTAAAACAATGTACCCTGCTCCGAAATCCGTCGCCGATTCAAATGGGTATAAGCCAAATCGGTCACCTCGCGCCCCCGGGGCGTACGCTTGATAAATCCCTCCTTAATCAAATACGGTTCATATACCTCCTCCAACGTTCCGGGATCCTCGCCCAAAGCCGTCGCAATAGTCGTCAACCCTACGGGGCCGCCTTTGAATTTATCGATAATGACCGAAAGTATCTTATTGTCGATCTCGTCGAGCCCGTATTTATCGATGTTCAACGCTTCCAAAGAATACCTTGCTATTTCCAAATCGATACTCCCCGACCCTTTCACTTGGGCAAAATCACGAACACGACGCAACAAGGCATTCCCGATACGAGGCGTTCCACGACTGCGCATAGCGATCTCGGTAGCCGCCTCATGCGTACAAGGCACGCACAACAGCTTGGCCGACCGCTCTATAATATGAGTCAATACGGCATGATCGTAATATTCCAAATGACAGTTTATCCCGAATCGGGCACGCAACGGACTCGTCAATAACCCGCTTCGGGTAGTCGCACCCACCAGCGTAAAAGGATTCAATTCTATCTGTATGGAACGCGCGCTCGGACCTTTGTCGATCATAATATCGATACGAAAATCTTCCATCGCCGAGTAAAGATATTCCTCCACTACCGGACTCAGACGATGAATCTCATCGATAAACAACACATCGTTTTCCTCCAACGAAGTCAACAATCCAGCTAAATCACCGGGCTTGTCGAGTACCGGCCCCGACGTTATTTTGAAACCCACCCCCAACTCGTTAGCCACGATATTGGCGAGTGTGGTCTTCCCCAATCCGGGAGGGCCATGCAACAATACATGATCGAGCGGCTCTTGGCGCATCCGCGCCGCCATGACGAAAACCCGTAGGTTCTCTATAATTTTCTCCTGTCCGTTAAAATCGTCGAATGCCAACGGACGCAGAGCTTTCTCGAACTCACGCTCGGTATCCGAAATTTTTTGCTCTCTTATGTCGAATCGATTATTTTCCACAGGCTCTTGCGTTCACCGTATTTCGACGACAAACTTAACAATTTATTTTGTGATTACGAGAAGCCGATTGGAGTTTTTTAGGGCTATGCACGAGAGCAGAGCTCTAAATATTCCTATTTATTTCAGGGAATGGGAACTTTCACGTCGGCGTTTCAATGTCTCTTTTCGCTCTATCTTGACCCAAAATTCCCTATGCGCTCGCAAAGCCTCCTCTATGGAAGTAACCTCGTCCCACCCTCGTAAACGAGCATACACCCCTACGACATATCGTACGACCGACTCGTCCCGACAAAATCGGTTGAAATTGGCTAAGCACATTTTCGGAGTCATCGGTATAAACCGCATACGGTTCAGGTCGATAATAGAAAACACGATACCCTCCTCCTGCTTGTCGAACAAGATATTTCCGGCAGAATAGTCCAAATGTAAGACCCCTTTTTTATGCAAATCTACCGTAAAAGCGGCGAACGCTTCCAGAATATCCTCACGTCCGGCAATACCACCCTCCTCGAATTCTCGCATCATACGAGGATAAGAACAATTTTCCGACACAAAAAAAGAATGCTGCAAAAGTCCCCCGCTTTTCAGTTCGATATAAGCGACCGGGGCAGGGGTTTCTATTCCCATAGACCTCAATTTCAACGCATACTCATAAGCACGGGAAGCCTTGCTGGGACGGAAAAAAGTATAAGCGATTCTATTGATAAACAACGGCACTTTATAATTCTTCACCACATACCACTGCCCCTCATAAGAAAACTTGCGAAGCTCGTTTCTGGCTTTATAAATGCAATCACCCAACGTAGGAAATGAAATCGGCAGTTTTTGTACGAAATTTCGCAGCTGGCAATATGATGGATTCAGAACAAGTTTCATTTTCTGGTCATCGGGTCTTGAATAATATGATGATAAAAATACGCTTTTTCAACGATGTAAGAAAAATGTATTCAACCTATTTCTCTTTTATTAGAGTTTCTAAACTTTTCATGCGATCGACAATAGTTTCCGGGGCTATCTCCAAGCAAGCATAATCCTTTCGATAACAAGGCTTATTGCCGAATACAGAACAAGGACGACAATCCAGTGGTAACTCAACCACGCCGCTATCCGACTGTCGCCAACCTAAGAAACCGCAATACGGGTGCGTGGCTCCCCAAACCGAAACGACCGGAACCGCCACCAACGATGCCAAATGCATATTGGCCGAATCCATCGAAATCATCACGTCGAGACGGCTCATCAAAGACAGCTCGACCGCAAAGCCATAACGCTTGTCCGCCAAAGAAATCACTCCCGGATAACGCTCACGCCATAAGGACAAAATCTCCCGTTCCCGATCGCCCGATCCAAACAAAAAAATCTTTACTCGGCTTTCCTCCGATAACTTCGAAACGACCTTTTCCATACGGTCGAGCGGGTAAATCTTACCTTTATGCTTGGCGAACGGAGCCACTCCTATCCAACGCTCTCCGGAAGATTTCGGGGGCGTCAACTCCGAATACAATCCTTCGTCACCCACACCCTCATCATACAAAGAGACGAAGTTAGGAACAAAACTAAACCCTAGCGAAACAAAAACCTCGCCGTACCGTTCGAAAGAGGAACGGAGCGGACGCAGCACTTTCGCCCTGCGAGACGTTAATTCCTGTTTTTCTTTCCGTCCTTTATCGATTACAGCAACACGAATCCCCCATAATTTGAAAAAAAAGCGCAACACCTTCGTTCGCAACACATCATGCAAATCCGCTACGGCATCGATGGACAACCGACGAACCTCCCGAGCCAGATGATAAAGCCCGACAAAGCCCTTGTGCCTTCCCTTGACATCGGCGACGACAACCTGTAAATTTCTCGGAGCGTTTATGAACAACTGTGAAGCCACTTTTTGAGTAAGCATCACGAATGTGGTTTCAGGATAAGCCCGGCATACGGAATAAACCACGGGAATAGTCATCGCGACATCGCCCAATGCCGACAAACGTATAATCAGTACTTTGCGATAAGGCATAAAAAGTGTATTACTTTTTATATAAAACCGGATTCAATGCCGGATCGTTATACATCTTCATCTGCTTATAAACTTTCATATATTTCTTGCCAGACTCTATTTCAGAGAGCAACTGGGTGATCGCCATAGACAAATCAGCTCGTTGCTCCAATAAAATTCTCAGCTTTTCCCGGCATTTGGCGACATGCTCGGGAGAGGCATCCTTACGCTCTACCTCTTGTTGCATATGATAGATTTTAACGGCAAGAATCGACAGACGGTCTATGGCCCAAGCCGGACTTTCCGTATTGATGGTTGCATCCGCTTTTACCTCGACGTTGGCATATTTTTGTAAAAAATAATCATCGATCATTTCCACCAAATCGGTACGCTCCTGATTCGACTTATCAATCCTTCGCTTGATAGCTAAGGCCTCTTCGGGATCTATCTCGGGATTGCGAATAATATCCTCCAAATGCCACTGAACCACATCGATCCAATTTTTCAGACACAGATAATATTCTATACTCCCTTCCGAATAAGGATTTTCCAACGGGGCATCGACTTGGTCGAACCGATGATAATATTGTGTTGTATTCCAAAAAATACGATTACACGTTTCAGCGAAATTCATAACTTATTGCTTTAACGAATATGACTTCTTTATCACAAAAACAATTCCCGCACAGAAACCAGCGATTTCACCTCCGCCGGGCACGGCCTATTTTTATTTCATGCAACAAACATAACAATAGTTTTACGAACTTCCGCTATTTTCCTCATATAAAAATAGCTTTTCGCTTCTTTACCCTAAAAAATTACTATTTTTGTTTATCAAAAAAACATAGCGATGAACACGATTCCATATATTATAGCAGACAACAAAATACCCTACCTGAAAGGGATTCTCGAACCTTACGTGCGAATCGATTACCTATCCCCCGAACGGATAAATGCACAAACGGTACAAGATGCCGATATACTTCTAATCCGCACCCGGACAAAATGTAATCGGGAACTGCTCGACCGAAGTCGCTGCCGATACATAGCGACGGCGACCATAGGCTACGACCATATCGATACGCTCTACTGTAAAGAAAAAGGCATCTCTTGGCAAAACGCGCCCGGTTGTAATGCATCTTCTGTCGGGCAATACGTATTGTCATCACTGCTGGCTTGGAGCAAAAGCACCAGAAAAAACCTGCAAGACTGCACCATAGGCATCGTAGGAGTAGGTCACGTGGGCAAAATAGTCGCCCGATACGGCAAATTATTGGGAATGCAGGTTCTGCTCAACGATCCCCCCCGACAAGAAGCCGAAAGCGAAACCGATTTTGTTTCTCTCGAAAAAATTTGTCGGGAGGCCGACATCGTCACATTTCACACCCCTCTGACACATGAAGGAAAATACCCGACATATCATTTGGCCGACACCGACTTTTTCAACGCCCTTGAAAAAACGCCCCTCATCATCAATACGGCGCGAGGAGAAATAATAAATACCGAAGCATTGAAACGAGCGTTGAAACAAAAAAAAATATCGTCGGTTATCCTTGATTGCTGGGAAAACGAGCCGAACATAGATAAAGAATTATTGGAACAAGCCTTCATTGCCACCCCCCATATCGCTGGATATTCTGCCGACGGTAAATCGGAGGCGACACGCATGATTGTACAGTCGGTCGGGAAATGGATAAAAACCGCTATCCCCACCCAAAATATCGTACCACCCGCACCGGTACGGGAAATTATCGACCTCTCCGGGGCTACCAATCCTCTGCAACAAGCCGTATGGGAATCCTACAACCCTTTCGACGATGACCTCAGATTGAGAAAATCCCCCGAAACATTCGAGATGCAACGAGGCCTGTACCCTCTAAGGCGAGAGTTTCCGGCTTATTATATAAAAGGTATTCCCCCGATCGGGTCTCCCATTTTAGAAAATTTAGGATTTCACCTCGTATAAATATACACATTTTATACTTGTATAGAAAAGAAAAATGAATAAATAGCTCGATAAAAAATGACCCTTTTTAACCCCTTCTCACATATAAAAACACGTATTTTTTGCACACAAAACCTATAAATGTGCAAAAAACGAGTAATTTATAAGAGAAAATTTTTTTTGTTCGGAGAAAAATATATTCCTTTGCACTGCAAAAAATAAGAACGTTAATTTATTTATTAATTAAAATTTAAAAATTATGTCTGACGTAGCATCAACAGTAAAAGAAATTATCGTAGAAAAATTAGGTGTTAAAGAATCAGAAGTAACTCCCGAAGCAAACTTTACGAATGACCTCGGTGCAGATTCTTTGGACACTGTCGAAATGATCATGGAATTTGAAACCAAATTCGATATCAAAATCGCTGATGATCAAGCAGAAAAAATTACAACTGTAGGTGAAGCTATCGCTCACATCGAAAAAGCTATCGCAGAGAAATAATTTATGGAGCTTAAAAGAGTCGTAGTAACAGGTCTTGGTGCAATCACTCCGTTGGGAAATGATGTTCCCTCTACATGGGCTGCCCTTTTAGAAGGAGTAAGCGGAGCAGGGCCTATTACGCTTTTCGATGCATCTGAATTCAAAACTCAATTTGCTTGTCAGGTCAAGGACTTCGATCCGTTGAAATACTTCAACGCAAAGGAAGTGCGCAAACTCGATCGTTATACCCAATTTGCTCTCGCAGCGACCCAAGAAGGTATCGCAGATTCGGGATTAGACCTCGAAACCGTCAATAAAGATCGTGCCGGCGTTATCTTCTCGGCAGGTATCGGCGGAATCAGCACGTTTGAGCAAGAAGTCGGGAATTATGCCGTCGCTCCCGAAAAAGGGCCTCGGTTCAACCCGTTCTTTATCCCGAAAATGATTGCAGACATCGCCGCAGGACAAATATCCATGATATACGGTTTCCGGGGACCCAACTTCGGTATCGTATCGGCATGTGCATCTTCTACCCACGCCCTCATCGACGCATATAACTATATACGTTTGGGCAAAGCCGATTTCATCGTATCGGGTGGAGCCGAAGCTGCGATCACCGTATCGGGTGTCGGAGGATTCAATGCCATGCACGCACTCTCCACAAGAAATGATTCGCCGGAAACAGCGTCACGTCCGTTCAGCGCTTCGCGCGACGGATTCGTTATGGGCGAAGGAAGTGCCTGCCTCATTCTTGAAGAATTGGAACACGCATTGGCCCGCGGGGCTAAAATCTATGCCGAAATCGTAGGAGGCGGACTCTCTGCCGATGCCTACCACTTGACGGCTACTCACCCCGAAGGTTTAGGTGCTAAATTGGTGATGCAAAACGCTCTCGACGATGCTCACATGGCTCCCGAAGAGATCGATTACATCAACGTTCACGGTACATCTACACCCGTAGGTGATAAATCGGAAGCCAAAGCGATTTTGGAAGTTTTCGGAGATCACGCATACGACCTCAACATCAGTTCTACGAAATCGATGACCGGGCACTTGCTCGGTGCGACTGGTGCATTGGAAGCCCTCATCTGTGTGAAATCTATCGATGACAGCATCGTACCCCCCACTATCAACCATGCCGAGGGAGACGATGATCCCGAAATCGACAGCAAATTGAATTTCACATTCAATAAAGCGCAAAAACGCGAAGTAAATGCAGCGCTGTCCAACACCTTTGGTTTCGGTGGCCACAATGCAAGTATAATCGTAAAAAAATTCACGAAGTAAAAACGTGTTCAGAACGATTTATAACCGTATAAGGCTCCTTATGCTGCGACATAAGGAGCCTTATGTTCTTTATCGTAAACTGTTAGGTTTTTATCCTACCGACATACATCTGTATGAACAAGCCTGTTTGCATCGTTCTTCCTCGATATGCGAACAAGGTCGGCGCATTAACAACGAACGACTCGAATTTTTGGGCGATGCAATTCTCGATGCCATCGTCGCCGATATATTGTTCCACAAGTTCAAGACGAGCAAAGAAGGGTTTCTCACCAACACGCGGGCAAAAATAGTTAAACGCGAATCACTCAACGAAATCGCCGTGAAATTAGGTCTCGATAATTTCATCACCTATTCCATGCGCACCAGTTCGCACAACAACTACATGTTCGGCAATGCCTTCGAAGCCCTCATCGGAGCCATTTATTTGGATAAAGGATACCGATACTGCAAGAAATTCGTCGAGACCCGTATCATCGACCCATATATCGATCTCGAAAAAATCTCGAAAGAAGAATTCAATTTCAAGTCCCGACTCATCGAATGGGGACAAAAACACAAAGTCGATATAGAATTTGCACTGATCGAGACCATCGTCGACCAAGACAACAACCCCGTATTCCAATCGCAAGCCCTGCTCGGAGGTATATCCGGTGGGATAGGAATAGGATACTCCAAAAAAGAATCGCAGCAAAATGCAGCACGCATAGCGCTCAACCGAATCCGCAGAGACAAAAACTATCAGCAATCGGTATTAGCCACTCAGGAGAATGGGAATAACACGATCGTAACATAAAAATCATAGACAAAACAATGGGAATCACGGGAGAAATATCTATTTTTGCCACTTATTGAAAACGTTCGTCAAATGAATCCTACAAAGTTGATACGTTCGATATTTGCAAAACGTCTCTCTCAAATAGACCGTTATGCCGATTACGGCGACATCATACAGCAAAAAACACTGCTCGACCTGCTTCAAAAAGCAAAAAACACCGAATTTGGAACAAAATTCAAATTCAACGACATATCCTCCTATAAAAGTTTTGCCGAAAACATTCCCATCAATGGATATGAAGAATTAAAGCCCTACATCGAACGAACGATGAGCGGGGAACAAAATATCTTATGGCCCACACCGATACGGCATTTTGCAAAATCATCGGGAACGACCAACGATAAAAGCAAATTCATTCCCGTCAGTGCCGAATCCCTCAGATACTGCCATTATCAAGGAGGCAGCGATTGTGTAGCCCTATACCTCAGAGAAAATCCCCAAAGCCGTTTCTTTTCGGGAAAAGGCCTGATACTCGGAGGAAGCCGGGCACAAAACCCTTTTGGCAAAGCCTATTGCGGAGACCTATCGGCAATACTCATTCAAAATATCAATCCGCTCATCAACCTGATAAGAGTCCCGTCGAAAAAAATAGCGCTCATGAGCGAATGGGACACCAAGCTCGAAGCCATCGCCGAGAGCACGATCGATCGGGATATCACCAATCTGTCGGGAGTACCCTCGTGGTTTCTAGTCCTCATCAAACACATCTTAAAAAAAACAGGTCGGCAGAACCTCACGGAAGTATGGCCCAACCTCGAAGTTTTTTTCCACGGAGGAATCAGTTTCGCACCCTATCGCGAACAATACCGGGAGCTCATCTCCAACCCCGACATGCACTACGTCGAGACCTATAACGCTTCCGAAGGATTCTTCGCCGTACAAAACGACCTATCGGTTGCCGGTATGCTACTCCTCATCGACTTAGGCATCTTTTATGAATTTATCCCGCTGGGAAAAAGCAACGAACACGCCGTTCCGCTGTGGGAGGTAGAAGCCGGGCGCAACTACGAGATGGTCATCACCTCTAACGGAGGCCTATGGAGATATCGCATGGGAGACACCGTAAAAATACTCTCCACGAATCCGTTAAAGATAAGCATATCGGGACGCACCAAACACTATATCAATGCCTTCGGAGAAGAACTCATGGTCGATAACGCAGAACAGGCAATCGCCCGCACCTGCGCACAGACAGGAGCCAGCGTACTCAACTACACAGCCGCTCCCGTATACATGACCGACCACAGCAAAGGACGCCATCAATGGCTCATCGAGTTCGGCGAACTCCCCGTTCCGGTCGAAATATTTGCAGAAAAGCTCGACACGAACCTCCAAAATTTAAATTCCGACTACGAAGCCAAACGATTTAAAAGTATCGCACTCGAATGCCTCGAAATCATTCCCGCCAAAACAGGGATATTCGATGCTTGGTTACGTGACCACAACAAACTCGGCGGACAGCACAAAATCCCCCGGCTATACAATCGACGCGACATCATAGAAGAAATACTCCGGTATAACCGGTAATCCTTAATATCCGGCTTCTCAATTAAACAGAAAAACAGGGCTGCCCGACTGAATTCACATAAGAGGAAATTCCCCGCCTCCCTTGCCGCGTCCCGTAGCATTACGGGGTGTTTCCGTAGGGAAATATAGGGGGGGGGGGGTGAAAGACAAACACGATACATCGTAAGGTATTAACCTCCTCCCCTGTGTTTTGCAATACAAAATATAGGGGAGGTGTCCGCAGGACGGAGGGGTTAAAAAATACCCACAGCAAAGGAAACGAATTAAGGTGTCACCCTCTCCCCCTGCCGTGCCCCGTAGCATTACGGGGCGTTTCCGTAAGGAAATATAGGGAAATCGGAGGGGTTAAAAACTAGAAAGAAGAAACAATATAAGAATTTGGCACGACAACAACATCTGGTTCCAATTCTCAAAAATCACTCCTAAAATAATCCCCGCGAATCATCAAGTCCGATATTCGCCACGACTGCTTCATTCTTTCTATCGCCTCGGGACAAATACCGGTTGTATCCCCGGCAATCGTCAAATTCCAAATAGCCGCGACACCTAGATGAGACGGGTCTAGAATACTCTGCCCCATACCTTTCCAGCCATAATCGTCCAGTCCGGTCAAATCCAATAATGTCGAATAAATATCTACTTGCCCCATAACTTTCTCGTACCGCATGCCCACCGGCGAATTAATCACGATAAAAGGAGTATATTCAAACGGAGAGACAAGTCCACCACCCTCTTTTGTTTCACACAACGACTGCCGCAAATAAGCCAATCCCTCATGGTCGCCCGTCACGACAATCATCGTCTCGTCGAACAACCCCTCCTCCTGCAATCGTTCGATAAACTTCCCTATTGCATAATCTGTGTAATTGGCAGCCGTCAGGTAATTGTTCAGCACCTCGGGCATTCCCGGAGAAAAAGAAATCCGTTTGTACTCATCGGGAATAATAAATGGCCCATGTCCCGAATAAGTAACCAATTGAAAAAAACAACGAGAACTATCACCGCTTCCGGCTATCTCCTCGGCTATTTTCTCGGCACACTGTTGCAAAAACGGATAATCGCCCACCCTTTTCTTCACTCCCATTCGCTCTTCTTTCGTGAAGGACTTCTCATCATACAATCGGTCGAATCCGAAAGCCATAGCCACACCCTGCTGGTTCCACACGATTCGTTTGTCCGAGGTCATACCTACCATGCGACCTTTTTCCCCACAGGCCTGTTTCAAAGCCTTCGCCAGCGAAGGATACCTATGATTCGGGAAACGAATACTGTATGCACCGTTCGCTATCGGTAGCAACCCCGTATTCACCAACAACTGTGCATCGATGGAGCGTCCGCCGCGAACTTGCGTCTGTACCCGGGGAGCATACAACGTACATGAATCTTTCAACCAGCGGTTCAAATAAGGAGTCACCTCCTTTCCCTCTACATTCCGTTCCAGCATCCACCCCTCGAACGACTCGGCGAGAATCACCACGCAATGCTTCCTGTGTTCCACCCCGGAAACCGGATACGATCTCGATGTGGCCGAGAGCCACCGTTCTATCTCACTGTGAATCTCCGGCGTAATAGACATGCTCTCCTTGACGAACTCATAGCACAAAGTCCCGAACACCGTGAACGTCGGTGTGGCACAAGTATTTCGTTTCTCATACGACCGTTGGAATCCACCTCGAGCAAAAGTCAATCCCACCGTCGCTACGACACAAATCAAGAAGCCCGCTGCAAACCATACGGCCCGACGTTTCGTTTCCGACCGACTCGACAGCAAATCCCCGTATCGGGAAGTATAAAACAACAATCCCAAAGTCATCGCAAAGAACAAACCGTCGCACCATCGGACCGATGCATACACGCTACCCATGAAATCAGCCAAATTACCCGCAAGAAAATAACTGTTCCACGGTATCGCCGTATAATATGTCCGCCAATACATCAAATTGGCAACCAACAAAATATCCAATAAAAAACACACGATACCGGCATACCACCTCGATCGAAAAAACACCGTGGGGAAAGCGAGCAACAAGGCGATAGTACCCTTAATCAGATAAGACTCCGGCTGGCTGAACGACTGAAAAGTCGTGTCCGAACTCCATATAACATCAAACAAAATAAATTTCAAGAAAATACAAACGGCCAATGCGACCGGCAAACTCCACCTTTTCATAAATATTCTTTACATTTTGGTCGATACATCGGCATCCCATTCAAAAAGGGATGCCGATAAATTCACAATACGTTTCATCTCCTACGGATACACATAACCCGCATTTCCTTCATATACATAATCTCCCTTTTTATTTCCCTGCCACACGATCGTTACATAATGATCGCATCGGCGCCCATTATAATACATATACAAGGGAACGGTCCCCGGCTCCTGTTTCTCATAAATATATGCCGTGATACCTTCGAGCACATAGTCGCCCTTCTTTTCTCCTTGGTAAACCGGTGTACAATAATGATTTACGCACTCTTTATTATAATATAGATACAAAGGTATCGTTCCCGGTTCCGGGCCTAAATATACATAACCGATTACACCTTGGTATTCCCAAAGACCATTTGCTAAACCTTGCCATACCGAAGTCGCATAATGATCCATTTTGTTAGCACGAAAATACTCATACAACGGGAACAGCTGTTTGAGTCGTTTGGACTCGATATAATCCGCTACCGCTTCTTTAAGCGCAGCTTTCACAGTCGGGTCTGCCGCCAATTCATAAATGGGAATTAATCGGGGCAATTCCACGTCGATAAGCCCGGCATTATCGGCATTGACCGTTCTCTGCCAGTCCGCAACAGAGCCAAATCGAGGTTGCTCCTGTATAGGGTCGAAAGTTTCCAGCATCGCATCTGTGCCACCGGTGACATTAATCGTAGCGAGCTGCCGGGAATTATTCACCGCCAAACTGGTATTGACCTGATACTCGTTCCCGATGGAAAACAAATTGAGAACATCGACTTTGAATCCCGCTTTCGTAATCGCCTCGACATTCTCCTTGCCGGCATACGTCTTATACAAGAAACTCACGCGTCCGCCCATACGAATATCGGCCAGCACATGAGTGCCGTAAAAATCTACGATATCTTCGGCAGGCAGTTCGGCGAGATCTTCCCGGAACGTATCGCTCAGATAGTTTTGTAACCGCTCGACCGCCGCCCTTATATAACATCTTTTCAAAGAATAATAATGGTCGCATCCGGCAAAAGAATATTCCGACGAATACGATGTATTTTTTTGATAATTACCGGTTATCGTCAAACTGAATAAAGCCTTTTTCGCATCGACTCCGGTGTCCACATTGTCTCCCACACGTTTCAAATACTCCTCGGCAGTAGTGCCATAATAATATTCTGTCTCTTGCGATGTCGAAGAATCGAGAACTATGCGGTCGAAATTCTCCGCCTCGAACCGGTCTATATCGATAACAGGCAGGGTAACCCCTTTCCCATGACTCATATAATTGCCGGTAACATCATATCCCCACCCCAACACACCATATTTAGGATGAGCCGCCACACGTGTGACAAGAGGCGCAGTCCCTTCTGTATTAAACTCTTCCGGCAAAGTTTCCAGTTCAGAATTACAGGAAAAAAGAAGTGAGCACACTCCGATTGCGTAAATAAAATTTCTCATAGTTTATGATATTTTGGTTAATTAATACTACAAAGATATAATTACATCGGATAGAAATACAAATTTTTCTATAAATATTTTACAACCCAATAAAAAAATACCTGTTAAAGAAAAACAGGTATTTTACTTGCCCACAAAAATTATATTTATTTAAAACTCGACCTCTTCAAATGGAATATTATTTAATTTCGCCGCTC
>OJQU01000548.1_pt1 | contig 23343 bp, 9 predicted proteins | sample 1598981 | NCBI WGS metagenome assembly OJQU01 (sample SAMN03922514, study PRJEB24848) | human gut metagenome | isolation source: stool sample | host: Homo sapiens | place: Germany | collected 2010-02 | reverse complement strand
TGGCTGCCTATATTATGGACAAGATTAAAATCAACGAGCATATTCTGGATGATGATCGTTACCTTTATATATTTAGTGTGGAAGAGGTTAACCGTCTGGCTTCTGAGGGCATGCCATTCCGTGATGCTTATAAGAAGGTGGGCTTGGATATAGAAGCCGGAAAATTTACTCACAACAAGAAGGTACATCATACTCATGAGGGTAGTATAGGTAATTTGTGTAATGACAGAATTGAAAATCTGATGCAACAGGTAGTAGATGGTTTTAACTTCTCAGTCATGGAGCAGGCAGAACAATCCCTTTTGGGTAGATAGAAACAATTATAAATCGCATGATCATGAAATATCAACCTTCAGCAGAGCGCTATGACAAGATGCAGTATAAATACTGTGGGAATAGCGGATTACTTTTGCCTCGTATCTCTTTAGGCTTGTGGCATAATTTTGGCAGTGTGGACGATTTCGGTGTGGCAACCGATATGATTAAATACGCTTTCGATAATGGGGTTACGCATTTTGACTTGGCTAATAATTATGGCCCCATTCCGGGAAGTGCTGAGATTAATTTTGGTAAAATCTTAAAGGAAAATTTTCAAGGTTATCGTGATGAATTGATTATTTCCTCAAAAGCAGGGCATGAAATGTGGGATGGACCTTATGGAGGAAACAGTTCGCGTAAGAATTTAATGGCCAGCATTGATCAAAGTTTGCGTCGTACCGGTTTGGATTACTTTGATATATTCTATAGTCACCGTTATGATGGGGTGACTCCTGTTGAGGAAACAATGCAGGCATTGATTGATATAGTGAAACAAGGAAAGGCATTGTATGTGGGTATTTCAAAATACCCTCCAGCACAAGCTAAAATAGCTTATGAAATGTTGAGGGCTGCCGGTGTGCCGTGTCTCATTAGCCAATATCGTTATAGTATGTTTGACCGTACTGTAGAGGAGAAATCATTGCCATTGGCTGCAGAACAAGGCTCCGGTTTTATTGCATTTTCGCCTTTGGCGCAAGGCTTGCTGACTAAAAAATATCTGCATGGTATTCCGGAACATTCTCGTGCGGCCCGTTCTACCGGATTTTTGAAAGTAGATCAAGTGACAGAAGATAAAGTAGGAAAAGCACGTCGGTTGGATGAAATAGCCGCTCGTCGTGGCCAGACTTTGGCTGAGATGGCATTGGCATGGGTCTTGAAAGACGAACGAATGACTTCTGTTATTGTGGGGACAAGTTCTGTGAAACAGTTGGCAGATAATCTTCATGCATTGGATAATTTGAACTTTACTAATGAAGAATTGGCCGAAATAGAGGGAATTTTACGATTGTAAATAAAAAAATGGGTGCAAAGTTTGGTTGGTATTATAAAATGACTTATCTTTGCATCCGTTAAAACAAAAGGCGGAAATAGCTCAGTTGGTAGAGCATAACCTTGCCAAGGTTAGGGTCGCGAGTTCGAGTCTCGTTTTCCGCTCTCTCTCGTCGAGGATGCTCGAATGGTGGAATCGGTAGACACGAGGGACTTAAAATCCCTTGGCCATTGCGGCTGTGCGGGTTCAAGTCCCGCTTCGAGTACAAAATAAAATCACAAATATCTAGTTATTAGATATTTGTGATTTTTATTTTAGTAAATTGCACCATATTTGCGGCTCAGTTTGAAAATTCTACAACGCTTCCCACATCTCGGTTCAGTTTGGAAACTTCGATTTCTACATACTAGAATTATTCTTGAAGTTAAAAAAGTGATACTTCTTTTATTAAATAATTTAGGCTTGATATTTTCTTTTATTATGTAATTTTTGCACAAAACACTTATCGTTTTAAAAAATATAAAGAAAAAAAGTGAATAAAGTTTTTATTCATCGATTATATTTAATATATTTGTTTCCATCATATTAAACCTATTAAAAAAAATCTAAATGGTATGGGAAAACGCATTGTTCTGTTTTTAATGTGCTTATTAGTTGTAATAGGCCATTTATCGGCTCAAGTAACCAAAATGTCGGGAATTGTTCTTTCCAAGGATGATGGATTGCCGGTAGTAGGAGCTTCTGTGTTGATACAGGGAACTACACATGGTACGATAACAGATGTGGATGGTAAATTTGTGTTGGATAATATTAAACCAACTGATAAGAAAGTAATGGTTTCATTTATTGGTATGAAGACCCAAGTGGTTGATGTTAAATCTTTTGTCAAGGTAGTATTGGTTACAGAGTCTGAAATGATGGATGAAGTGATGGTTGTTGCTTATGGTACAGCCAAAAGGTCGGCATTTACTGGATCGGCTTCAGTTGTAAATGCTGAGAAACTTTCTAAAAGACAGACAACGAACGTCGTTCAGGCACTTGCTGGACAAGTGGCAGGCTTACAAATGACAAGTGGATCTGGGCAGCCGGGAGGAGATGCTCCAACATTGATAATTCGTGGTATTGGTTCTATCAATGCGGATAATGATCCACTTATTATTGTAGATGGTATGCCCTATGAGGGAGGATGGAACAATATCAACCCATCTGATGTTGAATCAGTGTCCGTTTTAAAAGATGCAGCATCAAATGCGTTATATGGTGCACGTGGTGCCAATGGTGTTATTATTATTACTACCAAGCAGGCAAAAGCTGGTGAAGCTGTTGTTACGGCTAGTGCAAAATGGGGAGTGAATACTCGTGGTACAATTGATTATGACTATATCAAAGATCCGGGTGAATATTATGAAGCACATTATAAGGCATTATATAATCAATTGAGGTATGTAAAGGGGCTTTCAGAAGGAGAGGCTTATGCTCAAGCTAATAAAAATATGGTGGGTAATACGAAGGAAAATGGTGGTTTGACTTATAATGTGTATAGTTATCCTGAAAACGAAAATCTTATTGGTATGAACGGAAAGCTGAATCCCAATGCAACTTTGGGCAGGGTGGTTAATGGATATATGCTTTATCCGGATGATTGGGTTGATGAAGCTTATAGTTCTGCCTTGCGTCAAGAATATAATGTGAATATTGCTGGAGGAACCGATAAGATGCAATCATATGGTTCTTTTGGTTATTTAAAAGATGATGGAATTGTTCCTAGTTCAAATTATGAACGATATTCCGCTCGTTTTAAAGGCTTGTACCAAGCAAAAAAATGGATGAAATATGGTGCTAACATCAGTTATACACATAGTAATAGTGCTTCCTTGACAGAAAAGTATGATACGGATTTATCCAGCTTTACAGAGGGCATGGCACCAATCTATCCTGTATATGTGAGGAATGCTGATGGAAATATTCTGACGGATTTAAATGGGAAAGTATATGATTATGGAACAGCGACGGCACAACTGGGATTGGCACGTCCTAACCATCCTAATTCTTCTATTCAGTCATCTATGCTTAACCAAGAAAATAGGAATGGTAATACATTTAATGGTAATGCATTTGTAGATATTACTTTTTTGAAAGATTTTAAGTTTACATTTAATGTGGGAACCACAGTTAATGAAATCAGATATTATACTACAACAAATCCATATTATGGTTTTGGTGCAGAACAGAATGGCACAGTGACAATGTATCATTATCGTACTACTACATTAAACTTACAGCAGATATTGAATTATAGCCATAATTTTGGTAAACATAATATTTCGGTAATGTTGGGACATGAGAGTTATAAATATAATTATGCAGAATTATCCGCATCCAAGAAAAATATGTTTTCATATTGGGGAAACCATGAATTGAATGGGGCTGTTATAGATGGTTCAAGTGCTGCTTCTTATTCGAATGATTATAATACGGAGGGATATTTTTTCCGTGCTTTATATGATTACGATGCAAAATATTATTTTTCGGCTTCTTATCGTCGTGATGCTTCTTCGCGTTTTCATCCTGATCATTGGTGGGGTAATTTTTATTCTGTAGGCGGTGCTTATCTAATGTCTAAAGAGGACTGGTTTGATGTGAAATGGATTGATATGCTCAAAATAAAGTTCTCCATAGGACAGCAAGGTAATGATAATATAGGTTCATATAATTATACAGACAGATATAATATAGTGAATAGTAATGATGAACTTTCATTGTCTTTTAATAGTAAGGGGAAAAAAGATATAACTTGGGAAACGAATACTAACATGAATTTGGGAGTTGAGTTTGAACTGCTTAAAGGAAAACTGAATGGTGGTGTTGAATTGTTTTATCGTAAGACTACTGATATGTTAAATTGGTTCAATGTTCCTCTTTCTTTGGGTTATCCTGGGTACTATGATAATATCGGCGATATGGCGAATAAGGGTGTTGAACTGGAACTGAACTATATTCCTGTTAATAAAAAGAATTTTACATGGAAAATAAATCTGAATCTGACACACTATAAGAATAAGATTACTTATTTGCCAGATGAGAAAAAGACTACTGTTATGGATGGTCATGGAGGATATATGAATGGAAGCAGATATTATGGTGAGGATCTGCCTATCAATACATGGTATATGAAACGTTTTGCCGGTTTGTCTGAGGACGGACTTTCACTGTGGTATTATACGGATAAAGAAACCAATGAGGAAAAAACAACGACCACTTATTCTACAGGCGACTTTTATTTGTGTGGAGATCCTAATCCGGATTTGTATGGTGGTTTTGGCACTTCCATTACTTTCCATGGTTTTGATCTCTCTACTCAATTTTCCTATTTGGTTGGTGGTTTGACTTATGATTACGGTTATGCAGGTATGATGGGTAACCCAACTGCAACATCTGTAGGTAACCGTTGGCATAAAGATGTGCTAAAGGCATGGTCTCCAGAAAATCCCTCATCAACCATTCCACGTTGGTATTTCAATGATCTGAATACGACTGGTTCGTCAGACCGCTTTCTGATTGATGGAAGCTATTTGAATCTACAAAATATTCAAGTGGGGTATACATTACCTGATAGTTGGACTTCTCATTTGAAAATTAAAAATTTACGTTTATATTTTGTTTGCGATAATGTATACTATTGGTCAAAAAGAAAAGGCTTGGATCCTCGCCGTTCCATTTCAGGAGTAGGTACATCAGGAAAGATAGCTCCGTTCCGTACTTATTCCGGAGGTATCAGTCTTCAATTCTAACTTAGTTATAATCAAAAATTTTAAGACGATGAAAAAGAAAAATATATTATTTCAAACAGCGGTAGTTGCCTGTCTGCTTTTCGGTACAGGTATAAATATGAGCAGTTGTATCGAACAGACCTTTCCCAAAAGCTCTACCGCTATTTCCGAGCAGATTGCAGAATCACCAGCTGCTATGAATGCTATGTTAAATGCCGTGGTAGGCTTTGTTAATGCATATAATACTTATGGACAAGGTTATACTTGGGACTTGGGCTATACCTCATACGGTATTATAAGAGAAGTTATGTGTGAGGATTTTTATATATATAAATCTGGTTATGATTATTATAATTCTTTCGGATTGTGCCGTAGCTTGGCTGATAATTCAGAGGTGAATTCTATTTATTATTACTACTATAAATTTTTGAATAATGTCAATAATTTAATCCGTATTGTGGATCTTGATAATACTACAGAAACAAATAGGCAATATGTAGGAATAGCCAAAGCCTTTCGTGCGATGATTTACATGGATATGGCTCGTCTGTTTGAGTTTAAGAAGACTGGATTTTCTAAGCTGGATGACGAGGCTGCTACCAATGGGGTATATGGATTAACAGTCCCTATCATTGGTGAGAATATAACGGAAGCAGAAGCACGTAATAATCCGCGGGTTCCTTTTTATACTATTTACAGATATATCTTGGATGATTTGGAGAATGCAGAAGTTCTATTAGCTGATTACTTGAGGCCTACTAAGAATATGCCTGATTTGTCCATTATATTTGCATTAAAAGCTCGTTTTTGGCTAGAATTGGGTACGCGATTTGAAAAGTATTCTAATGATTTGGCAGCACTGATCCAGAATGTGGATTTAGATATAGATTCGGATAAGGATTGTTATATTAAAGCTGCCGATTGTGCAAGACAGGCTATAGTTAAAAGTGGTGCTGCTCCATTGACAGAATTGGAATGGTATGGTGGAAAAGACTATTTTACGGCCTTTAACTCTATTCAGACAAGTGCATGGATGTGGGGAGGAATCATGAATAAAGAGAATATTCACAGTGTATGGCTTAATTTGGCAGGGCACTTGTGTACAGAACAGACATTTGGGGTAGGAGGAATTTCCTATGGGGCACACAGAATGATCAGTAAGGTTTTATTTGAGCAAATCTCGGATGATGATTGGCGCAAAGAAACTTGGATTGCTCCTGAAGATGCTGGAAAGGCTCCAGGTACTAAATATCATACATTGTTCACCGATGAGAATTTTAAAAAGGTGCCTGCATATGTTCATTTAAAATTCAAGCCGAAAGAAGGCAATATGATTGACGCCAATGTAGGTGCACCGATAGATAATCTTTTAATGCGTGTTGAAGAAATGTATTTTATTGAGGCTGAGGCAATAGCCGCTAGTCAGGGGGTAAGTGCTGGAATTTCTGCTTTAGAGAATTTTATGAAAACTTATCGTTACAGTTCCTATCAATGTACGGCATCTACTATGGAGGATTTTCGTAAGGAATTGATTTTGCAAAAAAGGATAGAATTTTGGGGAGAGGGTATTATTTATTGGGATTATAAGCGTTTAGAATTGCCTGTTACACGGGGGTATCTAGGTACCAATTGTCCGGTGGGGTATCGTATGAACTCTAAAGAAGGATATTGCTGTCCATGGTTCAATTTATTTTTTAGTAAGTTTGAATCTATTAATAACCAAGCTATTATATTGAATCCGGATCCTTCGGCTATAGTGGAGGACTGGACAGAATAATGAATTGTTAATTTTTAAAGATCAGTTTATGGTTTAGCATTGTGAATGTCTGGATAGACGTTCATCTTGTTCTTTTCTCTGCCGAAGCTATACTTCGGCAGAGTTCTTTTGAAAGGGGAGGTTATGGTGTGATATTGCTACTTATGGTAGAATTTCTTATAAAAACAGGTCTAATCATTGTAATAACTATTCAGGCTATTGGTTTGTGACATCTTTTTCCGATATTTGTGTGGTTGAAAAAGGTAAATACTATGTTGAAACAGATTCTTCTTATATGGTTGTATTTTTCTGCCTTGCCTTTGTTTGGTCAGAGTTTGATTGATATTAAATATTATTCAGTTCAGGATGGGTTATCACAGAAAAATATTCAGAATTTCATTCAAGATGATAATGGTTATATATGGATGGCTACGTGGAACGGACTAGAGCGTTTTGATGGATATTCTTTTACTAATTATAAAACTTATCCTGAAAGTGATGTACGTATAACAAATCATCGTTTTACCAATATTGAAAAAAGTTCTCTGAATAATATTTGGTGTCAGACGTATGATAAACATTGTTATCTGTTTAATACCCGTACTTGTCAGTATGAAGATCCCTTTCTTTTCAACAAAGGGGTGATAAACTCAGTTGAAAAACTGTATGTATTGCGTAAAGGGATAACATGGGCCGTAGGTGTACAAAATGAGTTATTCCGTTTGGATGAAAATAGATTTCCTGCTACGGAGTCAGTGCAATTATATACTGGAAAAATAGAAAATAACATAGGAGACAGTATCTATATTGTGATGCAGGACAAGGATGGAGATGAATGGATTCTGACAAATAAAGGAGCTACGATTGTAGGAAAGAAGAGTATGGCAAATCTTATGCCTTTTAAGTTTATGGTAGAGAATGCAGATGATATCTATCTTGCTACTTCAAAAGGCTTTTTTGCCCGATATGACTATCAGAGTCAAAATGTTGTTCCATGTGTCCCCAATGAACCTATGTCTGAGATTATCGGACTGAAATCTTTATCTGATCATAAAATCGCTATTTTACAGAGAAAAGAGATTCGGTTTTATAATCCGAAAACAGGCAAGTTTACTCTTTATAAAATGCCTGTAGAGATCAGTCCTGATATATATCAAGATAGAAAAGGTATTTTTTGGTTGCTGGGGGGCACGGGTGGGGTTATTCGTTTAGATTGTACTACTGAGGATATTATCTTATTAAGTTATCCTAAGTTAAAGGAAGTTCCTTTTACCAAGCCCTGTACTTTTATACATGAGGACGAGTATGGTTGTATTTGGGTGAATCCTGTAGAAGGTGAGTTATACTTTTATGATCCGATGACTAGATCTTTGGAACAGGCTTATGTTTATGAAAAAGGAGTGAGAGTACCAATCTCATTTCAGGCTTTCAGCTATTTTATTGATCATCATAAAAATCTGTGGTATACCACTCCAGGAAGTGAATTAGGATATCTTTCTTTTCATCAAAGTGGGTTGGATTATATAATCAACAGACATAAAGAGTCTGCTCGTTCGTTGATGGAAGATCATCGCAAACGTGTATGGATTGGTTGGAAACGGAATCATAAAACTCAACCGGGAAACATCTGTCTTTATGATTCGTTAGGACAGTGGATAGGAAATATTTCGCAAAAAGGAAAAATAGTGGCGGATCAGTCTGTCTCATTTAATGCTGACGTGTACTGTATTTACGAAGATAAGGATCATAACATCTGGATGGGGACTAGAGAAGACGGTTTGTTTTTATTCCGTTTTCAAGGGGAGGACAACTATCAGGTAACTTGTTACCTGCCTGATAAAGATAATCCTTACAGCATTTCTTCCAAGTCTATATTCTCTATTTTGCAAGATTCGTCTGGAAGAATATGGATTGGCACTTTCGGTGGAGGTATCAATTTGGTTGAGTCTGCTTCCGCAGGAGGAGATTTGAAGTTTGTTCATTACGGTAATATTCTCAATAATTACCCCATTCATGTATGTGAGAAAGTGCGTTGTTTATATGAGGTGGCTGATGGAGTGATTTTGATAGGTACTACTGGCGGATTGCTGTCCTGTTCTACAGATTTTTCCCGTCCGGAAGAGATTCGTTTTTTTCATAATGTTTGTGATGAGCGTTATTCCAGTTTGAGCAATAATGATATATTGGATATAACCCAAACTAAGGGTGGTAAACTGCTGGTAACTACTTTGAGTGGTGGTATTAATATTTTGGATGATGGTAGCAGTTTATCTGAAAGATTGAACTTTAAACATTACAATGCCACTAATGACCGATTACCGGATTTGTCACTGTCCAGCATAGAGGATCAAGAAGGAAATATATGGATAGTTTCAGAAAACAAGATTTCCAAATTTGATGCTGGCCTGAATCTGCTCGAAGAGTATAAAGATCAGATACAGATGGCAGAGACTAGGCCTGTTTTGCTATCTTCTGGTAAATTGCTTTTAGGGTCACTATATGGTGCGTTATGTATAATTCCCGATGAGTTGCATAAGAGTGATTTCGTTCCTCCTATCGTTTTTTCCCATCTTGACATTTATCAGAATAATACTTCTCGCAGGCAGGACATATATAGTAACGATGAGGCTCAGTACCTGCAGCCGGATGAACGTAATTTCACTATAACTTTTGCTGCCTTGGACTATGTTAACTCTCCGGCTATAAAATACGTATATCGAATTAAGGGACTGAATGACCAATGGATAGAGCTTGGAAATAATCGTTCTGCCAGTTTGGTGAATGTACCTGCCGGCGATTATCTGTTTCAAGTCAAATCCACTAATGCCGATGGGGTATGGGTTGATAATGTGGCATCTTTGTCCGTACATATTGATCCTGTGTTCGGTGAAACTGTTTGGGCGGTATTGCTCTATATCACCATGGCCGTGGTGATTATGTTGGTAGTGATCTGCATTGTGTTACGCATTACTAACCTGCAAAGAAGGATAGATTTTGAACAACAGATTTCCAACTTAAAACTGCGTTTCTTTACTGATATATCCCATGAGCTTCGTACACCGTTGACGCTTATAGCCAGTCCCATTGACGAAGTCATTAGTAATGAGAAATTATCTGATGCAGGCATGGAGAATATGCAAGTGGCCAAAAGAAACACAGACAGAATGTTGCGGCTCATCAATCAAATATTGGATTTTCGCAAGATACAGAATGACAAGATGAAAGTATTGATGGAACAAGTAGATATAATCCCTTTAATTCTAAAAATCTACGGTAATTTTGTTCCTATGGCTCATACGCATCGTATTGATTTCAGGTTGTTTTGTCCTCTCGATTCCTTTGTTATGTATACGGATGTGGACAAATTGGAGAAGATTCTTTTTAATTTATTGTCCAATGCCTTTAAATATACTCCTGATGAGAAAAGTATCTCCCTATCTGTTACTTGCGAGAAACAGATTTTGTGTTTGCAGGTGAAAGATGAGGGTAGAGGTATTAATGCCCAAAAGCTCAATCGTCTGTTTACCCGTTTTGATACTTTGGATGAGATTGATCCCAATATGTCTACCGGTATAGGACTTTCATTGGTCAAAGAATTACTGAATCTGCTTCATGGTACTGTCAGAGTAGACAGCAAACTGGGTGAAGGTAGCAGTTTCTTTATCAGACTGCCGGGTAACCGTGATGTTTTCGATGCCGATGCCAATATTGAATTTATTCTAGCGGACAGCAAGAATTCCGGACAGGAGGTGGCAATACCCGATAAGCTTACAGAAGAGGAAGAAGATAAGGAAACACGGATTCTCATTATTGAGGATAATGAAGAACTTCGCCATTTTATCTGTGGTGTGCTTGCTAGGGAGTATGTGGTTCTTGAAGCGGGTAATGGTTGTCAAGGACTTGAAATGACGTTGAGAGAATTACCCGATATCGTGATCAGTGATATTATGATGCCCGAAATGGATGGAATAGAATATCTGAAACGGGTTAAAGGAAACAATGATATTTGTCATATTCCTATTATTTTGTTATCTGCCAAGTCTTCTTTGAATGACCAAATCCAAGGACTGGAATACGGGGCAGATGAATATATAACGAAACCTTTTAGTTCTGCTTATTTGAAAGCCAGAGTAGATTCCTTACTCAAACAACGGCAAATATTGTATGATTATTACATTTCAAAGATGAGAGAAGGCGAGAAAGATACTAGTCTTATGGAACAACTTACTCCTTCTACTCCTCAAGTTACTCATTTTGATAATGATTTCATCCGGAATATTCTTCAGAGTGTGGAGGAAAACATTCAGAATTCTGAATTTAAAATTGACGATTTGGCAGAAGCTATGAGCATGAGCCGGACTGTATTCTACCGGAAGGTGAAATCTTTGATGGGAGTTTCTCCTGTAGATTTTGTAAAGACGATGCGGATTAAACGGGCTGTCCAACTTTTGGAACAAGATGAATTTACTGTATCTGAAGTAGGATATATGAGTGGATTCACTACTCCGCAATATTTCAGCAGAGTATTCAAAGAAGCAATGGGATGTACACCAAAAGAGTACAGATTAAAGCATAAAACGATTGTTGAACAAAATGTATAATTAATGCCCCAAATACTGCAATGGCTGTATAGGTATCTTGTCCTATTTTTGCATAGAATTATAAACATAATACAATACTATGCAGACAAGAACCGCTCAAATTTTGGTATCTTTGCTGTTTCTGACAACAGCCATATCTTCATGTGATAAAAAAGAAGTATCTCCGTGGAATCAAATGACCGAGGTTAATAATCAAATTGTACCTCCTGTCTTCCCTGAGGGAAGTTTCGTGATTACGGATTATCACGACGTAAAAGACACGCTTTATACGAATGCCATTAATAGGGCCATAACTATTTGTTCTGAGCAGGGAGGTGGGAAAGTTATTATTCCCGATGGAGAGTTTCTCACAGCCCCCATCCGTTTGAAATCCAATGTAAACCTTCATTTATCTGACAGTACGGTACTGAAGTTTACTACAGATCCCTTCTTCTTCGACCTTGTGCAGACTCGCATAGAAGGAATAGATTGTTACAATATCTCTCCGTTGATTTATGCCTATGGAGAAACTAATATTGCCATCACTGGTAACGGGGTGATGGATGGCCAGGCTGATAGCAGTAATTGGCTCAGTGAAAACAGAATTCGTGGTATTGTACAGGAAGATGGTAAGAAAATAAATGAGAAAACTTTGTTGTATGAAATGAAAGAGGATTCTATTCCTTTTAAAGAACGTGTCTTTATGAGAGAGAATGGTATACGCCCCCAGTTTATCAACCTCTATAAATGTAAGAATATTCTATTGGAAGGATTTACTCTCAACCGTTCTCCGTTCTGGCTTATTCATCCGTTGTTGTCCGAGAATATCACTGTCAGGAAAGTCAAAATGCAGAGTCATGGCTATAATAATGATGGTTGTGATCCGGAATCATGCAGGAATGTATTGATTGAGGATTGTGATTTTGATACAGGTGATGATTGTATCGCCATCAAATCGGGACGTGATGAAGATGGCCGTTACTGGAATATCCCCAGTGAGAATATTATAGTCCGTCATTGTAGAATGAAGGATGGTCATGCCGGAGTAGCTATTGGCAGTGAAGTGACCGGAGGATGCCGTAACGTATGGGTGGAAAATTGTACCATGGACAGTCCTGAACTCGACCGTATTATCCGTATAAAATCAAATGCCATGCGAGGAGGCGAAGTAGAAAATATATTTATCCGGAATATTAGGGTAGGTGAATGTAAGGAGTCTATTTTAGGCTTTGAATTGAAATATTGGCATGTGGATGACGGACCGTATCTTCCTTATTTTCACAATATTCATTTGGAAAATATCACAAGTAAGAAAAGTCAGTATGTTTTGCATCTGGATGGTTTTGAGGATAAAATACAGGCGCGAGATATTTTTGTGAAAGATTGCACTTTTGATGGAGTGATGAAACCGGAAATAAATAAGGTGACTGGTGTTGAAAACATTCACTTTGAGAATGTAACAGTAAATGGACAGGATTTTAAAGGAGTATAAAGTAATGAACAGATTCGTATTTTTATTAGGTTTTCTTTTGATGGCATTGATGACGGTTACTCTTCAGGCTCAGAAAATAATTCCTTTGTGGCAGAATAATATGCCCAATAGCAAAGGTATAGTTCTTAAAGATTCTGTAGTCAGGGAACGTGTGGTACAAGTCGGAATTCCTGCTGTTCATGTTTATGAACCGTCAAAAGCCGAGCGTACCGGTACGGCGGTATTGATCATTCCTGGTGGCGGATATGTGAAACTGGCGCATGAAATCAGCGGTATCGCATTGGCAAAATGGTATAATACCTTGGGAGTAACGGCTTTTGTCCTGATACATCGTTTCCCGCAATCACCGGATGTAATAGAATCTTACAAAGCTCCTTTGCAGGATGGACAACGTGCTCTTCGCTATATACGTGCTCATGCGGAGGAATATGGAATAGATATTCATAAAGTGGGAGTGATGGGTTGTTCTGCCGGCGGTCATCTGGCCGCTTCATTGTGTGCTATTGATGAAGACTGGTCAAAAGTGGGCGATGCACTGGATGCATATAGTTGTAAACCTTCTTTTGCTGTATTGATATCTCCGGTTATTTCTATGGATGACGCTATTGTTCATAAAGGGAGCCGGACAAATCTGTTGGGAAAGCGGGAACAGGATATCGCTCTCAGAAACTTGTTTTCTTTGGAAAAACAAGTGGATGGTAACACGGCACCGGCTATCTTGTTTCATGCTTCTAATGACAAGGCTGTTTCTCCTTTGAACAGCATCGCTTATTATACAGCCTTGTATAAAGCGGGAATAGAGAAATCTTCGTTGCATCTGTTTCCTGTCGGCGGGCATGCCATCTCTTTGCGTGCACAAAGGGGAAGCACGGTCATGTGGCCGGAGTTGGCTGAAGCTTGGTTGATAGAGAATGGATTTCTTTCTCCATTATAAAAGTCGATGATATTTATTAATTTAATTATAAAATGACACGTAAGTTATTAAAAATAGCACTTGTAGTTTTGCTATCTGTAGTCAGCATCAGCATAGACGCTCAGGAAAAACCTGTATTATGGTATGATAAGCCTGCCAGATATTGGGAAGAGGCATTACCTTTGGGAAATGGACGATTGGGAGCCATGGTATATGGTAATCCTGTAACCGAAGAGATTCAATTGAATGAGGAAACAGTATCGGCAGGTTCTCCTTATAAAAATTATAATCCTGAGGCTAAAGGAGCGTTGGCGACCATCCGTCAGTTAATTTTTGCTGGTAGATATCCTGAAGCTCAAGCGTTGGCAGGTGAAAAAATCCTCTCCAAGAACGGTTTCGGGATGCCATATCAGACAGTGGGCAGCTTGCGTCTGGACTTTCCTAGTCATGAAAATTATACAAACTTCCGTCGTGAATTGGATTTGGAAAAAGCTGTAGCCACGACTGCTTATACTGTAAATGGAATAGATTATAAGCGTGAGGTCTTTACCTCTTTTGTCGACCAGCTGGTCATTGTCCGCCTTACTGCTTCTCAACCGGGAAAACTTACTTTTTCCGCTTCCCTGACTTGTCCTCAGAAGGTGGATGTTACCGTTTCTGGAAAGAATGCCTTGATTTTGGAAGGCACAACTAAAGGAGACGATTTCACAAAAGGTTCTATTTGTTTCCGTGCAGATTTGAAGTTAGATTTACAGGGTGGAAAGAGTGTGGCAGGAGATACATTATTATCCGTGACTAATGCTAATAGTGCTACTATTTATATCGCCATGGCCACTAATTTTGTGAATTATAAGGATATATCCGGAAATCCATCCGGGCGTAATAAGGTATCCATGAAGAATGCCGGAAAGAATTATGCCCGAGCTTTACAGGCTCATATCAGTGCATATCAAAAATACTATAACCGTGTATCTCTGAATTTGGGACGCACTTCGCAGGCTGATAAACCTACTGATGTCCGGATAAAAGAATTCGCTATTTCCGATGATCCCCATCTGGTTGCTCTTTATTTTCAGTTCGGTCGTTATTTGCTTATTTCCAGTTCTCAGCCGGGAGGACAACCTGCTAATTTACAAGGTATTTGGAATCAGAAACTAAATCCTGCTTGGAAATGCCGTTATACCACCAATATCAATGCGGAAATGAATTATTGGCCTGCCGAAGTTACCAATTTGCGTGAGATGCATGAGCCTTTCCTACAAATGGTGAAAGAATTGTATGAGAACGGTCAGGAGGCTGCCCGGGAGATGTATGGTTGCCGGGGATGGGTATTGCATCACAATACGGATTTGTGGCGTATGAATGGTGCTGTAGATAGGGCTTATTGTGGACCGTGGCCTACCTGTAATGCGTGGTTATGTCAACATTTGTGGGACCGTTACCTCTATTCGGGTGATAAGGAATACCTGGCTTCCGTGTATCCTATTCTGAAGAGTGCTTCAGAATTTTTTGTTGATTTTTTAGTAAGAGATCCCAATACCGGTTATCTGGTAGTCACTCCTAGTAACTCTCCAGAGAATTCGCCTAGTATTTGGAAAGGGAAAGCCAATCTGTTTGCAGGTATCACGATGGACAATCAGTTGGTATCCGATTTATTTTCAAATACTCGTTCAGCAGCACAGATTTTGAATCTGGACAAGCAATTCTGTGATACCATTCTGTCATTAAAAAGGCAACTTCCTCCCATGCAAGTAGGGCAATACGGACAGTTGCAAGAGTGGTTCGAAGACTGGGATAACCCTAATGACCATCATCGTCATATCTCTCATTTATGGGGACTTTTCCCCGGTTATCAAATTTCTCCTTATTCATCACCTATACTTTTTGAAGCTGCCCGTAATACATTGATACAGCGTGGTGATCCTTCTACTGGTTGGTCTATGGGATGGAAAGTCTGTTTTTGGGCAAGATGTTTGGATGGGAATCATGCATTTAAGTTGATTGCCAATCAGTTGAATTTTGTTTCTCCTGAAGTACAGAAAGGTCAGGGAGGAGGTACTTATCCAAATTTATTCGATGCTCATCCGCCTTTCCAGATTGATGGAAATTTTGGTTGTGCAGCCGGAATTGCTGAAATGTTGATGCAGAGCCATGATGGGGCTGTTCATTTACTTCCTGCTTTACCTGATACCTGGAAAAATGGAGAGATTAGGGGGCTTCGTGCACGTGGTGGTTTCGAAATCGTTTCTCTGAAATGGAAAGACGGCAAGGTAGAGTCGGCAATTATCAAATCTACTATCGGTGGTAATCTTCGCTTACGTGTGCACAATACTTTGGCGATGGATGGTATGACATTGGTTAAAGCGGAAGGAGATAATCCTAATCCCTTGTTTGAAAAGCAAGAAATCAGTCGTCCGCTGGTTAGTGAGAAAGTTCCATTGAAAGGAGTGGAATTGAAAGATTCTTATTTATATGATGTAGCTACTGAAGCGGGACAGACTTATACTTTTATTTCAAGTTGTCTTTGATTTTACAAGAATATTTTCTGATATAAATTCAAATATGAAAAAAATATCAATTTACTGTTTTATACTAATATCTTTAGGATTTATCGGTTGTACTTCTAAAACCCATGAAAAAACAATTGAGGATTTCGACATTCGGGAAATGAGCCTGCAAGTAGATACGCTTTATAGTAGGATGACACAAGCCGAAAGAGTTGCACAATTGTATGGTATTCGTCCGAAAGAAATAATGGAGGATGGAAAATTGTCATTAGAAAAGTGTAAAGAGAAGATACCTGACGGTATAGGGCATATTTGTCAATATGCTTGCGCTTTAGATATGGAACCAAATGAACTGCGTGATTTTGTGCGTGATCTTCAAAATTATCTGATACATGAGACTCCCTCAGGTATACCAGCCATATTTCACGAAGAGGCCATTACCGGACTGGCTGCCAAAGGAGCGACCGTTTATCCCCAACAATTGGGTATAGCCTGCACATGGAATCCGGAACTGGCTACAGTAAAAACGGAACAAACGGCGGAAGTCATGCGCTCTGTTGGCGCTACTCTTGCTTTGTCACCCATGGTCGATCTCATACGTACCGCTCATTGGCCACGTATAGAAGAATCCTATGGTGAAGATGGGTATCTTAGTGCAGCTATGGGAGTCGCTTTTGTGGAAGGTCTGCAGAAGAAAGGATTGATTGAAAAATGGAGTTGCTGCGTGCACCAAGCATTTTTTGGGATATGGTGGAGGCTCTTCTTTGAGTTGGAAAGAAATTTATGAGGAAGTGCTTTTGCCACACGAAGCTATGATACGACAGGCGGGATGTAAGGTCTTGATGACATCCTATGGCCGGTTCCGTAGTGAACAAGCCGTATCCAGCGATACTCTTCTGAATAAAATATTACGTGGATATCTTGGATTTGATGGAGTAGTGGTCAGTGACTATGGGGCAGTAGGATATGCTAGTCAGAAAGGAAATCCTGATATCTTGAAACAACGGGCTGTTGAGGCTCTAACCGCAGGTAATGACATTGAATTGCCATCAAATAATTGTTATAAATATCTGCCCGAATTAATAGAAGACAGTTTGGTTAATGAGAAATATTTTGAGATTGCGGTAAAACGTGCATTAATGTTGAAAGCACGTTTGGGGGTATTATCTACAGACCGGAAGCTCTATGCAACAGGAAATTTGGATTTGGATTGTCCCGAATATCGTAAAACTTCTTATAACTTGGCATGTCAATCCATTGTCTTGTTAAAAAATAACAATGTATTGCCCCTCTCTGGCAAATATAGGAAAATAGCTTTGGTAGGGCCGAACGCAAATACATATTGGTGTATGTTAGGAGATTATACATATCAGTCTATGCAGGCATTCTGGTGGGGAGGAAAAATAGACCCTGACAGTCCTAAAATTGTTTCTGTATATGATGCTTTTAAGCACAAGGCGAATGGTAGATTCACTGTGGACTATGAACGCGGATGTGATTGGAGTGCAAAAAATGAGACTTCCATTATCCGTGAAGGAGATCCTAGAACTGAACGCTTGAATATGATGTTAATGGAATCATCCGATTCTACTAACTGGCAGGCTGCCATAAATGTAGCTTCGGAAAGTGATGTGATTATTGCTGCATTAGGAGAGAATCCTACCTTATGCGGAGAGGCTCGGCAACGTAAAGGTATCTGTTTGCCGGGAGATCAGGAACAGTTTTTAAAAGAACTGATTGCTACAGGTAAACCGGTTGTTCTGGTTATGTTTGGTGGACGTCCACAAGTGATTGACGAAGTAGAAGCAGGTTGTTCAGCTATTCTGCAAGCGTGGTATCCGGGCGAAGAAGGAGGAAATGCTGTTGTTGATATTTTGTTAGGCAATGTCAATCCGTCCGGAAAATTATGCGTTAGCTATCCTAAGACTGAAGATAAAGAACTTTATTGTTATAACAATGGTGAATTCCAAGAAAGAATAGCTTATCCGTTTGGTTTTGGGCTTTCATATACTTCCTTTGAATATAGCGATATAAAAGTTCCGTCTACTGCACAAACAACTGATGATTTGATTGAGGTTAGCTGTAAGGTGAAAAATACAGGAAAATGTGCAGGTACTGAAGTTGTGCAACTTTATCTGTCTCCTACTTCCTCGGAATTTCTCAAACCTATACAGCTAAAAGGGTTTGCCCGTGTGAATTTGAACCCCGGCGAATCGAAAATAATAAGTTTTAAGGTTTCTCTTCAGCAAATGGCTTATTATGCAAATAATGGATGGACTATAGCCGGTGGTCAATATACATTTAAAATAGGTGCGTCATCTTCTGATATCCGTTTGGAATCATCATGTCAGCTAACTGGAGAAAATGTGCGGATGGAGCGTAGAAATACTCTTTTTTCTATAAGTGAAATAGAATAGGAAAAATAAGAAAGCTTCAAAAAGCTATATTGCATTACCCTTTTTACTTTGGTCTTTTGAACGTAATGAAGAATCTGTTAACGCAAAATAGTGTGTGTATTCGGATTCTTCATTATGTTTAGAATGGCAAAAAGACAGAATGCCGGGATTTTCAGATTCCCTCCTGTTAGCCTAAATCGATTTATATTCGGATAACTCTGTATAAGAGACAGGTTTTTGTTATTCTCAAACCGGATTTTATAAATCTTAGACTGAATAATGCAATATCCGGTTTTTGTTTTTATTCATCTTTGCAGTGCTAAAAACTTTAAATGATACTATAAATGAAAACAATGAAGAACATGAAACAAAGTAGGTTTATTTTGTTTGTGCTTTCATTCCTGGTGATGAGTGTCGGGAATGTTTATGCACAAAATGTTACCGTAACAGGTACAGTTCTAGACAGTACCGGTGAGCCTGTCATCGGTGCTAATGTGAAAGTGGCGGGGAAGTCATCTATAGGAACCATTACCGATTTCGAGGGGAATTTCTCCTTGTCGGTCCCTGCGGACACGAAAAAATTGGAAATCAGTTATATCGGTATGCTTTCACAAGAGGCTGTCATTAAGCCGGGAACTCCGGTAAAGGTAATTTTGAAAGAAGATACGGAAGAATTGGATGAAGTGGTAGTCATTGGTTATGGTACTGTAAAGAAACGGGACTTGACCGGTTCTATGACCTCCATCAAGCAAGCGGACATTATTGCTGTTCCTACGACGAATGCTTTGGAAAGCCTGCAAGGGAAAGTGGCTGGACTGGATATGACTAAATCAAGTGGTCAGACAGGTTCGGGCTTGTCCTTTTCCATTCGCGGTAATCGGTCATTGAACGCTTCGAATGCTCCGCTGATTATTGTAGACGGAGTGCCCTATGGGACAGATATTGATATCAATCCCAATGTCATAGAATCCATGGAAATTCTGAAGGATGCTTCCTCCACCGCTATTTATGGTTCTCGCGGTGCTAACGGAGTTATCTTGATCACTACAAAGAAAGGGGCTGTAGGCAAGACCAAGGTTTCATATAACGGTTATTATTCCATCAATTCCGTAGCTGCTTATCCCGATAGAATGAATTTGTCCGAATGGGCCGACTTCAAGAGAGAGGCTTATCGTACGGACGGCCAGTGGGGAGGTCCTGAAGATGATGCCAAAATTTTTGGTTCTGCTTATGATGCGGTAAAATCCAATCAAAATGTAGACTGGGTGGATATGCTGATGCAAACGGGTAGCCAGATGTCCCATTCTGTCAATATTTCAAATGGTACGGAGAAAACAACATTCAATCTGGCTTTTGAATATATGTCCGAAGACGGTTTGGTGAAGATGGATGATATGGACCGTTATAATGCAACCTTATCCTTATCGCATAAGCTCACTGATAACTTGAAACTGAATGCCAATGTGGTATATACCTATTTGGATCAGAATATCCGACGTGATCCTTTCAACCGTTCTATTTATTACGCTCCCTATGGAGATGTATATAATGAAGATGGTTCTATCAATGTGCTTCCTTTTAATGATGGGCAGACCATTAGCCCCATAGCCGAAGAAGTTCCCGGAGCCTATAAAAATAACCGGCTGACCAGCCATTTGGTGGGGAATGTAGGGGCTACCTGGAACATTATCAAGGACTTGACAATGACTTCTACTTTTGGCTTTGACAAGAAAGATATCCGTACAGGACATTTTGCTGATACATATACGTTAGACGGAGCGGGAAATTATTCGTTGGCGGATGCTACCAATCATAGTGACGTCAATTGGTCGTGGGAAAATACATTGGCTTATTCGTTCACATTAGGAAAACATAATCTGAGTCTGATGGCTGGTAACGCATTATATAAAAATGTGGCCGAGGAATATAAGGGTGCGGGGCATAACCTTATTTCATCCACTATGTTGTTTTATAATTTGGGTGGTTTGCAGGATAGTCAGCAGATATCCAGCAGTTATGTACAAACCACTATGGCATCTTTCTTTGGGCGTATCAACTACAAATTCAATGAGAAATACCTGATGACTGTGACTTTGCGTCAGGATGGTTCATCTGTATTGGCAAAAGATCATCAGTGGGGGGTCTTCCCATCTGTGGCTTTGGCTTGGCGTATGAATGAAGAGAATTTTTTGAAGAACGTAGAACAACTTTCCAATTTGAAACTTCGGCTGAGTTATGGTATTTCGGGAAACAGTGCTGTTTCTGCCTATCAGACTCAGGGAGGATTGGGAAAGACCATGTATGCTTATCTCATAAATAATACGGAAAACGGAGCCTATGGCTACTATCCAGCTTTGACACCGAATTATAATCTGGGCTGGGAAAAAACAGCAACGGCTAATATCGGTATTGACTTCGGTTTCTTCAATAACCGTATCAGTGGTTCATTGGATATTTATCAACAAAAGACATCAGATTTGTTGATGCAGAAGAAAGTACCTAGTTCTACCGGATATTCTTTGGCATGGGATAATGTAGGAAAAACTGAGAATAAAGGTGTGGAATTAGTTATTAATACCCAAAATTTCAATCAAAAGGATTTCTCTTGGAATACCGATTATACATTTACTTTGAACAGAGAGAAAATTACTGAGCTGGCAGATGGAACTGACCGTGATATCAGTAACGGTTGGTTTGTAGGGCATTCCATCAAGACACATTATGGATTGGAGAAAATCGGTATCTGGCAACTTGACGAAGCTGAGGAGGCGGCTAAGTATGGTGAGAAGCCGGGACGTATAAAAATAAAGGACCAGAATAAGGATGGTTCAATAGACAATGATAATGACCGTATCATCTTGGGCTCGGAAACTCCCGATTTCGTAATGGGGTTGAACAATACATTCAAATACAAGAACTTTGATTTGCGCGTTTTCATGTATTGGAGACAAGGGCAAATGTTACATTCGGAAGCCAACGGTTACGGCTCATACCGTATTCAGGGAGATCCGGGTATTAAAGTAAACTATTGGACTCCGGAGAATCCTACTAACGAATTTCCCCGTCCGGAAAAAAGTTATTCGGATTCTTCCAAATTAGATGCATTGGGATACGTGGATGGTTCGTATTTGAAGATTAAAGAAATCACTTTGGGATATCAGTTGCCTAAATCATGGATCGGGAAGATTCATGCTTCTAATATCCGTATCTATTGTTCATTAAAGAATTTCTTTACTTTCAGTCATTTAGACAATTATGATCCCGAACGAGGAGGCTCCTTGAGCTATCCGATGACAAAACAAGCAGTATTTGGTATTAATGTTGATTTCTAAACAAGCGAACAGGTATGAATAAATTATATAAATGGTGTTTGCTCAGCTGTATGGCGGCAACCTTGAGCTCATGTAATGATTTCCTGACAGAGGAAAATCCTAGCGGATTGACCGCTGATACTTTTTATAAAACCGAATCGGGTGCGGAAGCTCTGATTAACTCATGTTACACACCGTTGCGTTTTTGGTATGGACAGGAATATGCCACATCAATGACAGAGTTGGGAACGGATATATTTACCCGGGGAAATGGTTGTGCCGAAGCTGAGCTTTCCGATTATAACTCGTCATTACAAGGTTCCAGCAATGCGATAACTAAAGAGTGGGAACGTTTGTATTCGGCATTGAATACTTGTAACACTGCCTTGAACCGTTTGCCTAGCTCTGAACTTTCAGCTTCGGTTAAAGATATCCGTATGGGGGAAGCCTATTTCTTGCGGGCTCTTTATCTATGGCATATTGTAGAGACATGGGGAGGTGTTTATTTAACGACAGAAGAATGTACCGAGCCGTCAGGTTACGTTTACCGTTCGTCCGAAGAGGATTTTTATACTCAGATTATAGCCGATTTAAAAGAGGCGTTGGCTAAATTACCGGTTTCCACTTCCGATTACGGGCGTGCTACCAAAGGTGCGGCAGAAGCGTTTCTGGCACGCGTTTATCTGTATAATAAAAATTATGAGGAAGCGTTGAAATATGCTCGTAATGTTATTAACAATTATGATTATAGCTTGGCAGAAGATTATTCGGACCTTTGTGATATTTATAAATGTAATGATGTAAAAGAGAATGTGTTTGTTTGTATGTACACAAAGAGTGAGATATTCGGAACTTCCATTGAAGAAGGTCCTGACGGGAACCCCATCATTTGGAGGACACCGGGTAATAACCCTTCACATCTGTTGTGGGTGATGTGTTATGATCAGGTACTCGATAAAGACGGTAAGAAACCTGTTACGCGCTCCATAGAATATGGTCGCAGTTTCAACAGATATATGCCTACGCTGTATTATCTGAACCTGTTCGATGAAAAGATGGATGCCCGTTATGATGATGTGTTCCAGCAGGCATGGATTTGTAACAATACGAACAGTACTTATATCTCACCGGGAGATACGGCTATTTTCTTTACTAAATATAGTGTGTCCGATGCAGAGGAAGCTAAACACGATTATATCACCATAGACAAGGATTTTGTTTACAATGCCGATGGCTCTGTCAAGAATAGGGTTCAGAATGTGACTTTCAAAAAATTCCTTGATCCGTCTCGTGAGTCAGTGAATTATAC
>OJQU01000487.1_pt1 | contig 25796 bp, 26 predicted proteins | sample 1598981 | NCBI WGS metagenome assembly OJQU01 (sample SAMN03922514, study PRJEB24848) | human gut metagenome | isolation source: stool sample | host: Homo sapiens | place: Germany | collected 2010-02 | reverse complement strand
TCGGCAGCGTCAGATGTGTATAAGAGACAGGCATTTACCAGCGCAAACCTCTGCGAATACTATGTGAATCTGGAAAAGAATACCTTTGATGCTTTCAAAGTTGAGCCCTCTTTGATGACGGCCTTTGAGCAGAACCACACATGGGATGGACTGGTCAGATTTTTTGTGGATAACTATGTGGTGGAAGAGGACAAAAAGTCTGTAACGAATTTCTATAATCGCGCCTACATCACGGAAAAACTAAAGGGGCTTGAGACGGAGCTGCGTCAGGAGTGCCGCATCGTTCTGGATGGGGAGGAACGATGGGTCAGCAACGTGGTCATGCGCGGCGAGATCGAAGATTCCGAATATGCGATGATTTTTCTGCGGGACATCACAGAGTCCAAGGCAGAGACGGCACGGCGGATGCAGATGGCCTCAGATAACGCATCGATGAATCTTTTGATCAAGAGTATGGTGCGTCTGCTGGACCGCTTTGTCGTCTGCGATCTGGAGAATGACCGGTATCGGTTCTATAATCTGCAAGGTGAAATGATATACGCGCCGACGGGAACCTACCATGATTTTGTGGAGCAGGTGGCTGTAAGGTATAAGACGTTGGAGCCATTGGCGGCGATGGACGCATTGTTCTCACCGGAAAATATCCGCAGGAATTTGCAGGGCGAGAACGACATCTACAAATTTGAATACTGCTCCATAGACGAAAATATCTATAAGATCGCGTCCTTCATTCCGCTGGAGTGGGATGGCACAAAGCTGGTCAAAGCACTGTTGGCATCTATGGATGTGTCACAGGAGAAAAAGGCCGAGATCGAATCCCATAAGGCATTGAAGGAAGCGTACCGGGCAGCGGAAAACGCAAGCCGCGCCAAGACGGAATTCCTCTCCAATATGTCCCATGATATCCGTACACCGATGAATGCAATCGTTGGCTTGACCGCCATTGCAGGCGCGAACATTGAAAATCAGGACAAGGTGGTCGAGTGCCTTGGCAAGATCACAAAATCGAGCCGTCATCTGTTGGGACTGATCAACGAAGTGCTGGACATGGCTCGGATCGAGAGCGGGCGAATAAGCCTTGCCGAGGAGGATTTCAGCCTGCCGGAGCTGGTCGATAACCTGCTCACCCTCACAAAACCGGCAATCGACGAGCACCACCATCAGCTCGAAGTCCATGTTGAGCACATTGAGCACGAAGCTGTCTGCGGCGACAGCCTGCGCATCCAGCAGGTCTTTGTGAACCTGATGAGCAACGCCGTCAAGTACACCCCGGATGGAGGAAACATCACCCTTACGATCAAGGAAAAACCGAACGGCTTCTCGGAGCTTGGCTGCTACGAGTTTTCCATCGAGGACAACGGCATCGGTATGACACCGGAGTTCCAGAAGATCATGTTCGAGCCGTTCAGTCGGGCAGACGATCACCGGACGACCAAGGTGCAGGGCACCGGTCTTGGCATGGCCATTGCAAGAAACATCGTCAACCTGATGAATAGTGACATTCAGGTCGAAAGCGCTCCCAACAAGGGAACGAAGATCACGGTCACGGTCTATCTGAAGCTTCAGGAGAACGAGAAGGAACAGGAAAAAGAACTGCTCGATCTGCCGGTACTGGTTGTGGACGATGACAAGACCTGCTGCGAAAGCACCGTTGCAACCCTTCAGGAGATCGGCATAGCGGGCGAATGGGTCCTGACCGGCAAGGAAGCCGTGGAACGCTGTGCGGCGCGGCACAAGACCGGCCGCGACTATTTTGCGGTGATCCTGGACTGGAAGATGCCGGAAATAGACGGTATTGCAACCGCCAGAAAAATCCGGGAACGGGTAGGAGAAGATGTCACGATCATCATCCTGACTTCCTTTGATTTCAGCGAGATCGAAGAAGAAGCCAGAGCAGCGGGCGTGAATGCGTTTATGGCAAAACCACTGTTCCGTTCCCGTCTGACGGCAACTCTGCGGCAGTTTACATCCGGGAAGAAGGAGAAAAACGCCCGGAACTATCTGGAAGACTTTGCGAAGGAAAACTATGCGGGTAAGCGGATCCTTCTTGTGGAAGATAACGAGCTGAACCGTGAGATTGCAACCGAGATCATAGGAATGACGGGCGTGACCATCGACAGCGCCGAAAACGGAAAAATTGCAGTCGAAAAGGTGATGGAAGCGCCAGAAAAGTGGTACGATCTCATTTTTATGGACATCCAGATGCCCATCATGAATGGTTACGAAGCCACTGCTGCGATCCGTGCGCTTGCTGGCAGCCGGGGCAAAGTGCCCATCATTGCCATGACGGCAAATGCCTTTGCCGAGGATGTGCAACTGGCAAAGAACACCGGCATGAACGAGCATATCGCCAAACCGCTTGATTTGAATAAGCTGAACGATGTGCTGAAACAGTGGCTGTGATCTGTGCATTGCAGTATTGGATTGAAAATAAGGCTGAAGCCCCAATTGCTCCAGCCAATGTCAGAGTTTCTTAATTGTCTATCAAAAATACGTTGGTACGTTTTACACTGTGATGATTCAAAAAACAGAGGAGAGATATTTTACTATGATCTACAAAAAGCAATACGGTCAACCGTTTGATACCGAAAGTGTAGTGGGTTCTTTTTTGCCCATGATGGAAACGATACCCTATCTGACCAAGGAGCCGGATGGTTTCTCCTATGCCATGGAACCGCAGGATGTCCTGTATGGTCTTGGCGAGAACGTCCGTGGTATCAACAAGCGCGGGTGGGTGTACGAAAGCAAATGCTCCGATGACGGCAACCATACCGAGGGAAAATCCTCGCTGTACGGTGCTTATAATTTTATGATCGTGTCCGGCAAGGATACATTTGGCTTTTTTATCGACTACCCGGGCAAGGTCACCTTTGACTGCGGCTACACCGACCTGGATACCTTACGCATCACGGTGGCCGAGGAAAATTACGATCTCTACATCATTGAGGGCGAGAGCCTGACCGATATTGTGCACCAGTTCCGCCAGTTGGTGGGGCGCAGTTATATTCCGCCCAAATGGGCTTTTGGCAACGCCCAGAGCCGCTGGAGCTACATGAACGAGGACGAGGTCCGCGAGGTGGTGGCAAATTACCGTGCCAATCATATGCCGCTGGACGCTGTGGTTTTGGATATCGATTACATGGAGCATTACAAGGACTTTACGGTGGATGCGCAGCGCTTCCCGCGTTTTGCAGACTTTGCCGCCGAGATGAAAGCGCAGGGCATCCATCTTGTCCCCATCATCGATGCAGGAGTCAAAATCGAAGATGGATATGATGTGTACGAGGAAGGCATGAAAAACGGCTACTTCTGCACGAATCAGGATGGCACTCCCTTTGTAGCCGGTGTGTGGCCTGGACGGGTACACTTCCCCGATATGCTCAACCCGGAAGCCCGTGCTTGGTTTGGCAGTCAATATAAAGTTCTGCTGGATCAGGGGATCGAGGGCTTCTGGAATGATATGAACGAGCCTGCTATCTTCTACGCAGAGGAAAGACTGAAAAAGACTTTTGCTCAAATTGAGAAATACAGCAAGCAAAACCTGGATATTTCCAGCTTTGGTGCTTTTACCGGCATGGTGGCAGAGCTTTCCAACAACGAAAACGATTATAAGCTGTTCTACCACAACACCAAACAGGGGCGTATGCGGCACGACAAGGTACATAATCTTTTTGGTTATAACATGACCCGTGCGGCAGGCGAGGCTTTTGAGCGGCTGGAGCCGGACAAGCGCATTTTGATATACTCCCGTTCTGCCTGCATCGGGATGCACCGGTATGGCGGCATCTGGACCGGCGACAACCATTCTTGGTGGAGCCACATTCTGCTTGCGCTGCACATGATGCCCTCCCTGAATATGTGCGGCTTCCTGTACGAAGGCCCCGACATTGGCGGCTTTGGCAGCAATACCACGGAGGATCTGGTGCTGCGTTGGTACGGCTTGGGCATCTTCTCTCCGCTGCTGCGGAACCACTCTGCCAACGGCACCCGCCGGCAGGAACCCTACCGCTTTAAGAACAAGGCTGCCTTTGCCGGTATTTTACAGCTGCGCTACCTGCTGCTGCCCTACATTTACAGCGAGTACATGAAAGCTGCCCTGCACGACGGCATGTACTGTATGCCGTTGGCGTTCGCCTTCCCGGAGGACGACTTTGCCCGCCGGGTGGAGGATGAGGTGATGATCGGTGAAAGCTTGTTGATTGCCCCGGTATATGAGCAAAATGCCCGCGGTCGGTATGTTTATCTGCCGGAGGAGATGCTGCAGGTGCGGGTAAAGTGCAGCGAAAGCAACCGCATCGAAACCAGTGTGCTGCCAGCAGGCCATCATTACATTCCGGTGGAGCTGGATGAAGTGGTGTTCTTTATGCGCAAGGGACACCTTCTGCCCCTTGCCAAGGACGGCAAAAAGATCCAGAGCGTTGCCGATGTGGATTTTGCAGATCTGCGCCTGCTTGCCTATGCTCCAGATGGTGCATCCTATGAATACTATACTGATGACGGCGAGACAAAGGATTATGATAAGCCGGAACATTTTGTGCATATCACGCTGGATGCGGATGGAAACGCAAAGAGCGATCGCGCTACGGTCAAAGTAGAAGGATAATCGTCAGTCATTACGCAGTTCCTACAGAGTGGCAGCGTTTCAGCTTGAAATGCTGCCACTCTTTTTTGTTGTCTATATCACAGATAAAATAGCGTTCCATCTTGAAAACAGTGCAACTATTTATTATAATAAAATAAATAGTTGTGACTTTTGCAAAGGAGGGCTGAAGTATGGCAACGCAGCGCACCTATCTGGCAATCGACCTGAAAAGTTTCTATGCCTCGGTGGAGTGCGTAGACCGTCATCTGGACCCCCTGACCACCAATCTGGTGGTGGCGGATGCCTCCCGCACCGAAAAGACCATCTGCCTTGCGGTGTCGCCCTCCCTGAAAGCCTACAAGATACCCGGCAGAGCACGGCTGTTTGAAGCCGTTCAGCGGGTGAAAGAGGTCAACGCTCAGCGGCTGCAAACTGCCATCCGGCAGAAAAAGGCGGTGCGTGGGGAAGATGGCAAATACCACTTTGCCAGCACCTCTTTCGATGCCAACGTCCTGAACGCAGACCCTGCACTGGGGTTGAGCTACATTGTTGCGCCGCCCCGGATGCAGCGGTATCTGGACGTTTCCACCCAGATCTACAAGACCTACCTCAAATATGTGTCCCCGGCGGATATCTACCCCTACTCCATCGACGAGGTTTTCATTGATGTGACGGGCTATCTGCCCTATTACCACATGAGTGCCCATGAGCTTGCCATGACCATGGTGCGGAAGGTGCTGTACAACACCGGCATCACCGCAACGGCAGGCATCGGCACCAACCTCTACCTTGCAAAGCTGGCGATGGACATCGTAGCAAAACACATCCCGGCGGACAAGGACGGCGTCCGCATTGCGGAGTTGGACGAGCAGTCCTACCGGTATCTGCTGTGGAACCACAGACCGCTGACGGATTTCTGGATGACAGGCCCAGGCACCGTGAAAAAGCTGGAAGCCCACGGCATTTATACGATGGGGGATTTGGCACGGTTTTCCATCCACGGGGAAGATCGACTGTATGAAATTTTCGGCGTTGATGCGGAAATTCTCATTGACCACGCATGGGGCTATGAGCCCTGCGGTATGGCTGAGATCAAAAGTTACAAGCCCAGCACCAACAGCATCAGCGAGGGGCAGGTGCTGACCTGTCCCTACCCCAACGATAAGGCAAAGCTCATCGTCCGGGAGATGGCAGAGATTCTGATGTTCCGGCTTACGGAAAAGAAGCTGGTGACGGAATCCATCACCTTGGAGATAGGCTACGACCGGGAGAACGTGGACAAGGGCGGCTACCGCGGTCTGACCCAGACCGACCGCTACGGCAGAATCATCCCCAAAGCGGCACACGGCACCGTCCGGTTTGATGCCCCTACCAATCTGGGCAGCACCCTCATCAACGAAAGCGCAAAGCTGTTTGAACACATCACCGACCCGGCGCTGACGGTGCGGCGCATTACCATCAACGCCAACAAGGTCACGCCGGACGAGGGCATCTATCAGGTGGATTTTTTCACCGACACCAAGAAGCTGGAAAGGGAGAAAAAACTCCAGCAAGCCATGCTGGGCATCAAGAACAAGTACGGCAAAAACGCCGTGCTGAAAGCCAGCAGCTACGAAGAAGGTGCCACCATGCGCCAGCGCAACGCACAGATCGGCGGTCACAGCGCAGGAGGTTCAGATGGAAAACTACAAAAATAGTAAGATCGGACTGGAGACCGCCCAAAAGTACGGGGACATCCTGGAGATGGAACGCCCCCAGACCGAAGAATCCCTTCGCAAGCACCCCCGCATGACCCTTCAGAACCGTGCCAAAATCTTCTCGCCCTTCTCTCCGCTGCGGGGCTACGACGAGCAGCTTGCCGCAGAAAAGCAGCGCACGGAGCGTGTGACCAAGCGCATTCTGACCGAGGAAGAAATGTCCGCCCTGTCCGATCGGCTGATGCAAGTCACGAAAGGCATGACCATCACAGTGCAGTACTTCAAAGAGGATACCGCCCACCCGGAGGTTCCGGCGGTGGGCAATTACATCACGCTGACCGGAAAAGCAGACCGCATCGACCCGGTGTTCCGCACCTTGCAGGTGGGCGACACCGTGGTGCCCTTTGAAGATCTGGTGGAGGTCAGCGGGGAAGGCATCATGGACATTGATGCGTATCTGGGCATCGGGGAAGAATGAGATGACAAGAAATGCTGAAAGGGATGTTTATGGGATATCATCTTTGGTAAAATGACCTCAGAAGAAGCAAAACACACTTCAGACGGAGGAAAATACAATGGCAAACGGTGATTACGGCTATTTCGGCAAGGGCGATACGGGCTATGCCCAGTACATGACGGCTTTCAACCGCAACTTCGGCGGCTCGTCCGGCGGTGGTGGCGGAAACCACAACAACAATGGCGGTGGCGGCGGAGACGGCAGTGGATGCGGCTGTCTGATTGCTATTGCAGTGGCCGTGGTTCTGATTCTGATCGTCATGGGCGGCTGAATGAATCCCTGCAGGCATAATGCTGCCTGTGGGGATTTTTTGAATCTGCTTGCAGAAACCGGCAGTCTGTGGTAGGATGGAACGAAAGAAAGGCAGGGAGGCTTGTATATGGTTTTACTGGTTGTAGATACACAAAAAGGCATCGTGGATGAACGTCTGTATGCGTTCAAAAAGTTTGTTGGAAACATCAAGGAACTGATTCGGACCGCCCGTGAGCAGGGGATTGAAGTCATTTATGTCCAGCATGATGATGGGCCCGGCACCGGTTTCTCCATCGGGGATGATGAGTTTGATATCTATTCTGAGTTTGCACCACTGCAGACCGAAAAACGGTTCGTCAAGACTGTATGCAACGCTTTCAAGAAAGAGAGCGGATTGCTGGAATATCTGACCGCAAAGGGCGAAAAAGATGTGATGGTCTGCGGCATCATGACCGACTTCTGCATCAATGCAACGATAGAAGCAGGCTTTGAGCACGATTTTCATATGATCGTCCCTGCCTATGCAAATTCCACGCAGGACAACGAATACATGACAGGAGAGCAGAGCTACCGCTATTACAATGAATTCCTCTGGCCGGATCTCTATGCTAGCTGCGTGCCTATGGATAAGGCACTGGAACTGCTCAAAAAGTGAGGTGTCTGCAACGATTCCCCCAAAAATCAAGAATCAGATTCAAGTAGTGCAGGGAGACATTACCAAGCTGGACTGTGACTGCATCGTGAATGCAGCCAACCGCAGTCTGTTGGGCGGCGGTGGCGTGGATGGAGCCATTCACCGGGCAGCAGGGCCGGAACTGCTTGCCGAGTGCCGCACCCTGCACGGCTGCCGCACCGGAGAAGCAAAAATCACTAAGGGCTACCGGTTGAAAGCAAAGTATATCATTCATACGGTGGGCCCCATCTACTCTGGCACCCCGGAGGACGCTGTGCAGTTGGCAGACTGCTACCGCAATTCGCTGGAGCTGGCAAAGACCTACGACATCCACAGCATCGCCTTTCCGGCAATCTCTGCCGGGGCTTATGGCTATCCGCTGGATGCCGCTACCCAAATTGCGGTGGATACAGTGGCTGATTGGCTGCAAAGCCACGCCGGCTACGATATGAGGGTCATCTTCTGCTGCTTTGATGCCCGGACGAAGCAGGCGTATCAGACAAAAATGGAGTAAACATTGAAATACAGAGAGATCGCGGACGGCATTTTTCTTGACCGCCCCAACCGTTTTATTGCCCATGTAAACGTGAACGGTGTGGTGGAAACCGTCCATGTCAAAAACACCGGGCGGTGCAAGGAACTGCTGCTGCCCGGTGCGGCGGTGCGTCTGGAAGTGTCAGACAGCCCGAAGCGCAAGACAAAATACGACCTTGTGGCGGTACACAAGCAGGAACTTGGCTGGGTCAACATGGACAGTCAGGCACCCAACAAGGTGGTAGGAGAATGGCTTTCAAAGCAGGAGTTTGACCTTGTCAGGCCGGAGTTTCCCTACGGAAGATCTCGCATCGATTTCTACATGGAAAAGGGCAAACAGAAATACCTGCTGGAAGTCAAAGGCTGCACACTGGAAGTGGGCGGCATCGGTTATTTCCCGGATGCGCCCACCGAACGGGGCGTGAAGCACTTGCACGAGCTAGCCCAGGCGCAGCGGGCAGGGTATCGGTGCACAGTAGCCTTTGTGATCCAGATGGAAGGCATCACCGAGGTGAGGCCGAATGTTGGCACGCAGCCGGAGTTTGGCACAGCGCTGGCCGAAGCAAAAGCCGCAGGTGTGAGGGTGCTGTTCCTGCTCTGCCATGTCGGGCGGGACAGTCTGGAAATCGTGGAGCAGCGGGAAATGTGAAAAACCACATGGGGGAGGAACCAGCATGCCTTTTTTTGATGATCCGCAACGACATCACCAAGGTAACAGCGGATGCCGTCGTCAACCCGGCGAACCGGCAGTATGTGGAGCAGACCTTCGGCTACGATTTGAGCTGCACCTGCGATGAAATTCGCCCGTACTATTGCCATGTAGAGACCTGTCAACAGACCGTGCCGGAGGCCATCATCGCCTTTTTGGAAAGCACCGGCTTTGAAGATGCGCTCCGCAATGCGGTCTCCCTTGGCGGCGACAGCGACACCCTTGCCTGCATCACCGGCGGCATTGCCGAAGCCTTTTACGGGATGCCACAGGAACTGCGGGCAGAGACCTTGAAGCGTCTGCCGGAGGATCTGCGGGCAGCGTACGAGCTGTTCCGGCAGAACCTTGAGCGCAGGATGTGACACCGTCGGTGCTGCACAGACCCAAGCTGTATTTAAAAAACTGAGGATCGTACCGGAAGAACAGCAAAACACCCGCCTGCGTATTGTGTGCAAAGCACAGTACATGGGCGGGTGTGGTTTTGTTGTGGTTTGTTCGCACTGTCAGAACAGGTCGAAACATAATTTTTGTGGAGTTCCGTCCAGCAGATACCGGATATAGAGACGGTCGTTTTCCGCTTCTGCCTGCACCTGCGTGGCGTGCTCAAAGAGGGTGCGCAGACGGCGGTACTCTGCCCGCTGCGCATCCGTGTAGTGAGACGGCATATCCGAGGTAAGGAACACATTGCCCAGCAGGGCATTGACCGTGGCAAGGGTGCGTTTTTGCTCTGCCGTCAGCTTGCAGTTTTCTTCCCGGAGGAAGAACACATCCGGGTCGCTGCCATAGGCACGGCCATTGAGCTGCCGCCGGAATAGCGTGTTGTTGATGGCCTGCTTTGTGGACACCCGCTCCCGGTGGAACAGGCGCATATACCACACATCGTCCCAGTCCAGCCCTACGTCACAGCTGACACGGCAGTAATCCACCAGCCCGAAAGCCGGCATCACCGGTACGCCGCAGCCGAGAATCTGCTTTTGCCCGCACCAGCTACGCAGCAGCTCCATAGCACGGTACATCCGGGCTGCCCGGCTCTCGCGGGCGTTGCCAAAGGGGGCAGCACCGTACAGAAAATCCAGCTTGACAAGGTCGAACTCCCAGTCGTTCAGCACCCGGTCAAATACCCGGCGCAGATAGTCCAGCACGGCCGGGTTGTCGAGATCCAGCGCATAAAAGCTGCTCCAGTTGCAGCCGCAGCACCACGGCGCACCGTCCACTTTCAGCAGCCAGTCCGGGTGCTGCCGGAAAAGGGCAGAGTTCTTTTCGCACACAAAGGGCGCAAGCCAGAGCCCAGCCTGAAATCCGGCGGCGTGAATTTCCTCCACCATGCCTTTCAGCCCGTGGGGGAATTTCTGTGCATCTGTTTCCAGCCAGTCGCCCACCTTCGGCTCCCAGCCATCGTCGATCTGGAACAGGTCTCCCGGGCAAAGCAGGCTGCGACATCCGGTCAGATCCTCCCGAATGGTATCCTCGGTGATGTCCTGATAGCGGTTGTACCAACTGGAATAGCCTGCCAGCTTCTTTTCAGTCCGGGGCATGATGCCCATAGCCTGAAACCAGCCGTCGAACACCTCGGTCTCGCCGCCCTCGGCAAAAAACAGGTCAAGGAGTGGGAAACTGCCGCCGGAATGCTCCACCCCGGCGCAGTCACGCTCCAGCGTCAGCAGGGCTTTGCTGCTGTCGTAGCGGAGGATGGTGTAGCCCGGCTTCTCGTCCAGCGATGCCACCAGCCGGAACTGTGTGCCCTTGCGGAAATAGCAGTAGGAAAAGCCGTGGCTCTGCCCCTTTTGATGTCCGTAAGGCACAAAATGATAATCGCCGTAGCGGTCAAAGGCATATTTTTTGCGCAGAAAGCCGGGGATGTGGTCGGTGCCGCGCAGCTTGCCGTTCCGGTCCAGCTCCGGGCTGTAGGTCCATGTCTGGTAGCCGTTCATGAACAGACGCTCGTCTGCTTCCATCGTCCACGGCATCTCGGCACGCACCGCCTTCAGCGTCCCGGCGGGCAGGTCTGCCGTCAGATGCAGCGCACCGCCATTCTCCGTGACCGTGCAGTTGCCTGTCTGTACGCCGCCGGAGGTCTCTGCGTACCAGTGCAGCGTTTCAGTCATGGTGCGCTTCCTCCCCGTGGAGCTGTGCGCTGATCTCGGCAGCGCGGGCATCGGTCAGAACAAACTTGCGGCGGAACAGCACCAGCGCACCAGCCAGCACCAGCATGGGCAGAACGGTCATCATCAGGCGCAGACCCAGCAGGGTTCCGGCGCTTTGTACTGCCACCGGGCCGGTCTCCTCCGTGTTGCCCACAAGACCGATGAGGTCCAGCCCGATGCCGGTCAGGAATACCGCCACACCGGAGGCAGCCTTGACCACAAAGGTCTGCATGGAAAAGATAACGCTCTCCTCCCGGCGGCCGGTCTTGAGCTGACCGTAATCTACGCTGTTGGAAAGGAACAGGGTGGTCAGCACGGTCAGCATTCCGTTGCAGGCGAACACCACCACGCCCGGAATGCACAGCAGGGCAAGGCTATGGGAAAGGCCGGTCAGGCAGAACACCAGCAGCGTGCCGTAGCCGCACAGCGCCAGCAAAAGGCTCAGGTAAAATACCTGCGTACTGCTGAACTTTTTGCGCAGCAAGGGGTAAAGCACCATCATGCCAAGGATCTGTGCCGCACCGCCCACGGTGGAAAACAGGGTGTAGGTGGCTTTCCAGCCTGCACCGCCAAGGTCATATTTAAAGAAATAGATGATGAAGTTGGAGGTAAGGTACAGCGCCGAGTTGATCAGCACGATACTGCCTACCACTACCATAGCCTGATCGTTGCGGAACAGGGCGGAGAACATCTCCTTTACGGTGGCGGTCTTCATCTCACTGGGGGTGGTTTCTTTCATGGAAATGCAGCACACCAGCTCTGTCACTGCAAAAATTGCCGCTACGATCAATGCCACCCAGCGGAAGCCAGCGCGCTCGCTGTCGCCGCCAAGGGCTCCCACCAGCAGCATGGTGAACATGGCGATAAGAGCCGAACCAACGCCTGCACAGGTACGCCCCACCATGGAAAGGTTCTCCCGGTCTTTTGGGGTGCGGGTCACGGCCGGGATCATGGACCAGTAGGGGATATCCATCATGGTATAGGTGACGCCCCACAGGATGTACACCACGCTGAAATAGACCATCAACGCCGCTTCGTCCAGCACCGGGGCGGCAAACAGGGCGTAGAGCACCAGCGCATTGAGCAGCGTGCCGGAAAAGATCCACGGACGGAAACGTCCCCAGCGGGTGCGGGTCTTTGCCACCAGAACCCCCATAAAGGGGTCGTTGAAGGCATCAAAGAAGCGGGCAGCCATGAGCACGACGCCCACAAAGCTGGCCGAAAGCCCCAGCACATCCTGATAATAATACATGACGTAAGAAGCCGACAGGGCATATACCATATCCTTGCCCACGGCACCAATACCAAATGCGGTTTTCTGTTTCAGGGTCAGTTCCATACAGCATCCTCCTTTTCAATGGTAAACCGCAGCACAACGGGTTGGGTCTGCGGTGCAGAAACGGTCAGCAGGGCTTCTCCGGCAGTGCCCACGGTGCGCAGATAGGTTCCGGTCATGCCGCCTTCGGCCACCGCCGTCTGCGGGCCCACAAGGGCGGCGCTGCCCTCCACCGCAAACTGCACCGGAAACTGTGCGTAGGGGGCGGGGGTGCTGTTCTCGTCCAGAATGCGCACCCGGACAGCCGCCATATCGTAAGTGTCTTTTTCCCGAAGAGCCGTCCGGCTGACCTTGACTTCCAAGTGCAGCTTTGCGCTGGGGCAAAGGGTCACGCTGCGCACCACGTTGCCGTTCTGCACGGCATCGAACCGCCAGCGGGTGGCTTCGCCGCCCCAGTTGCTCACATATTTGCCGTAGAGCGCCACGCCATCTTCAAAGCTCATTTTGTAGTGCAGCATACACCAGCCGAATTTGACCTTGTAGGCCAGCGGCAGTCCCGGCAGCCCATATTTCCCGGCAGCCAGCAGGCAGTCCCGCACAGCAGCTGCCTTGGCGGGGGAAAAGTGCTCCTGCGTTTCCAGCAGCTCGCCAATGGGATCGTCCATCACAAAGGGAGGGTGGGGCAGCGCCGTCCACTCGCTTTGGCGCAGGGCGGTGACGAACACATCGTTTTTGTAGAGCTTGACCTGCTGGGCATTGCTGAAAACGTAGGCCGTGCCCAGTTGCCCGGCAGGGTTATCGCCGATGTCCATGGAAGAGCTGACCGCCAGCACCGGGTCAGTATCACCCTGACTGGCATAGACCGCTGCCGCCAATTTGGGGTTGCGGAAGCTGTCCAGCACACCGTGGTAGCAGATGCGGTCACCGGAGCCAAAGTCCTTGTGGGTCTGGTAGTCGAACATACACCAGCCAAAGCACCCGGCGTGCTCTCCGCTGGCATAGGCGGCGTTCTGCACCCGGACGTGCCGCAAGGCGTGCTCCTGTCGATGAGGGCCATCGTCAAAGGGCTTGGTGGGGTACATGTGACCGTTGCACTCCGAGATGAGCAGCGCCTTGCCCATATCCGGGGTCACGTCCTTTTTGGGCTTTGCGCCGGGCGTTACGCCGTTGTGGGAAAAATCGTTGTAGGCGTAGACATCCTCCAGCAGATGGCTCTTTTCCAGATATCGCACACCGGAGGTGGCGCGGCTGGGGTCCAGCTGATGGGCAATTTGATTGGTGCGGGTGTAGAAGGCATCGTCGTCCACGCTCTCGTTGATGCGCACGCCCCACAGGATGATGCTGGGATGATTGCGGTTCTGCAAGATCATCTCTTGTAACATTGCACAGGCAGCGTCTTTCCATGCAGCATCTCCGATGTGCTGCCAGCCCGGCAGCTCGGTGAACACCAACAGACCCCGCCGGTCGCACTCGTCCAGAAAATATGGGCTTTGGGGGTAGTGGCTGGTGCGCACGGCGGTGCAGTGCAGTTCCTCCTGCAAAATGCGGGCATCCTCCCGCTGCAGGCTTTCCGGTGCGGCGTAGCCGATGTAAGGGTAGCTCTGGTGTCGGTTCAGACCCCGCAGGAAGGTCTTTTTTCCGTTGAGGTAAAAGCCATCCGCCCGGAACTCTGCGGTGCGGAAGCCAAAGACCACCTGTTTGCGATCGATGGGTTGTCCGGCTGCGTTCAAAAGCTCTGCCACGGCATGATGCAAAACCGGGTGCTCGGTATCCCACGGCTGTGCGTCCGGGACGGAAAACTGCATCTTCCCGGTTTCTGCCGCCTGTGCGGTCTGCTCTGCCAGCAGAGTGCCGTCTGCGGTCTCCAGTCGGATGCGGACCGCCACGGTTGCGGGTGTGAGCTCTGCGGTCCACTGCACCACAGCCTCTTGCAGGGTGGGCGTGTAGACGAACAAATCGGTCAGGCGGCTCTCTGCCGTAGCTTCCAGCCAGACCTCCCGGTACAGCCCGCCGTAGGTCAGGTAGTCGATGACAAAGCCAAAGGGTGGAATGGCCGGGTCTTCACGGGTATCCAATTGCACGGTCAGCAGGTTTTCACCCTCCCGGTCCACAAGGTCTGTGATCTCCACCGCAAAGCCGGTATAGCCGCCCCGGTGCTGCCCGGCAACCCTGCCGTTGACCCGCACCACCGCCTGATGGGCAGCTCCGTCAAAGCGGAGGAACAGCCGGGGCGCAGCCTGCACCGGCGGCACCCGGAACCGTTTGCGGTAGCCGCAGACCATCTCGTAATCGGCGGGGGTGGCATAGTGCAGCGGCACCTCCCGGCAGGTATGGGGCAAGCGGACGGCTTGCTGTTTTGGTACAGGCAGCCCCTTGCCAAAGGCTTCGGTCCAGTGGTGGGTAAACTCCCAATCATCGCAAAAACTGTGTTTCATCGCGGCAGCACTCCTTCCAGTAAGATCGAGATCATTTCCTCCAGTACAGCCACATAATGCACCCCGCTTTCTGCTAGACTGCGGTCTGCCAGAAAGCTCTCAATGGACGCGGTGATCATCTGCCGCAGCACCGGCAGGGATACCGGACGCATGACCCCCTCTGCCACAGCCTGTTCCAGCAGCGCCATGGTGGGTTCCCACCCGTTTTCCAATTGACTGCGCACCCGCGCCGCCACCACCGGGTATTTCTCGTCCAGCTCCTTCATCTGCCGCAGGTCCAGCGCGGCGTATTCCGTCGGCATGGCAATGATGACCGCCCGCAGCTTCTCCTGCAAAGTACCGCTGCCCGCCAGAATTTTCTGCTTGCAGTGGTGGATCTCCGCAAAGGCATGGTCTACCATGTCCAGCAGAAGGGCCTCCTTGGAGGGGTAAACGGTGTAGATGGTCTTTTTGCTGATGTGCAGCGGCTCTGCCACCTGTTGCATGGTGAAATGCAGCCCCTGTTGACGGAATAACTGCATCGCCTGTGTGCGCACCAGCGCATCGAGCTTTTCCTGCATGAGCGTCCTCCTTGTGGAAACTATGCTTGCTTTTCTGGTTTCCATTCTAGTGCGGAAACCGAGCTAAATCAAGCGGCTTCCGCATTTTCTGCGTTCTGCCAAGAAAGTGCAGACATTTTGCAGCAGAATGACAAAAAGAACCCCGGCGTGCCTTGAAAGCTGCCGGGGTCTTTTGCGTGCAGGTGCTTTTCCGCAGCGGCAAGCCTCGTCAAAACTCCGGGTGCCATTCATCCAGGATGCCAATGTCGGCACAGACGATTTTTCCGCACAGCGGCGCAGAGATTTCTGCCATATGCAGAGGCTTATAACTGTCGAAGGTTACGGTCAAATCTGCATGGGCAGCACCCTCGGCAACCTCCCCGGTATCCGTGTTGATGCCGCTGGGCAGGTCTACGGCCAGCACAAAGGCACCGCTCTTATGCAGACGGCGTATCAGCCCGCAGGCAGCAAGACCGGAAGGCCGCAGTTCACCATGGAACCCGGTGCCGTAGAGGGCATCCACAGCAGCATCAAAGTGCTGGGTTTCCAGTACAGAGCAGTCGGTGCAGATAGGCACCGGCAGGGAGTGCAGACGCTCAAAATTGAGGATGGCATCAGAAGTTTTCGGCTCGCCCTCGGCCAGAAGAACGGTCACATTCCAATCGTCTTTTGCGGCGGTGCGGGCAATCACGAACCCATCGCCGCCGTTGTTGCCCTTTCCGCAGACCACCAGCAGCCTGCCGGGATGCGAAAACTGCTTTTGCAGTTCAGCGTAAGCCGCCATTCCGGCGTTTTCCATCATTTGCAGGTAGGGCAGACCGTGGGCATCCCCGGCTCGTTCAATTTCCTTCATCTGCGCAGCCGTCACAATGCGATGTTTCATGTTGGCACCTTCTTTCTATCTCTATTATAATGAATGAGAATGTTTGGAACAAGATGAAAGATACCGGTGCATAGAATCTGTCCCCGGAGAGTTGGAACAAGCCCTCCGGGGGCATTTTTGCTTTTCACTATCTTTTCCGTAGGGGAAAACCATGGTATACTGGACGCAACGAATCCAAAGTAATAAACCGGGAGGTACCGTTATGAAGTGGGGAATTTTAGCCACCGGCACCATTGCCAAAAAGTTTGCATCTACGGTGGAGCAAATGGGCGCAGAAGGGGAGCAGCTTGTTGCCGTGGGGTCACGGCACATGGAAAGCGCACAGGCGTTTGCACAGCAGTACGGCATCCCCCGCTGCTATGACTCCTACGAAGGCCTTGCCGCAGACCCGGAGGTGGAGGCCATCTATATCGCCACCCCCAACACCCTGCACTACGAAAATTGCAAACTTTGCCTGGAGCAGGGCAAGCACGTTTTGTGCGAAAAGCCCTTTACCATCGACCCGGAACAGGCGCAGGAGCTGTACCGTCTGGCGGAGGAAAAGCACCTCTTTCTCATGGAGGCATTCTGGATCTGGCTGCTGCCGCTGTACGACCGCCTGCGCGAGATCCTTACTGCTGGCACCATCGGGGAGCTGAAGCAGATCACCTGTCAGTACGGCTTTGTGGCCTCCGGTGCCCGGAAGGACCGCAAGTTTGATTCCGGTCTGGGCGGCGGTGCGCTGCTGGATATCGGCATCTACAATCTGGGCTTTCTGCGCATCCTTACCGGGAAGGACCCGGAGAAGGTGGAAACCAAAGAGGTGCACATCAACGAGTACGGCACCGACGATTACAGCCGCCTCGTGCTGACCTACCCCGGCGGCTGCATGGCAGAGTCTGTCCAGACCATCGGGCAGGAACTGGAGCGCAACGCCCGCATCGTTGGCACAAAGGGCAGCATCTTTCTGCCGGATTTCCAGCACGCCGAGACCATGACGCTGGAAGTGGAGGGCAAAGAGCCGGAGATCATCCGCTGCCCGGTGGACATCAACGGCTTTGAGTATGAGATCCGGGAAGCAAGCCGCTGCGTCAAGCTGGGGCGCACCGGCAGCGACCGCTACACCCCGCAGGACAGCCTTGCCCTGACCCGCCTGATGTACGACACCCGCATGAGCTGGGGCATGAAGTTTGCAGGCGAGGTGTAAGCGCACAGCTTGCCGCAAAGGGCTTTTTTTGCGTGCGGAGACTATGGCATACGGAGAGCGGCAACTCGGAATTGATATAAAAAAGGAGGACACATAGATGAAAACAGTGGTTCTTTATAATATTATTTCTTTTATCATCCTCGTTGCTTTGATTTTTGTCTTAAGGATTGTTAGTAAGAGTAATTTAAGACAAAATCAACAACTTGTTATTAAAGTCATTGCAACTATTTTAATTGTTTGTGTGATAGCGTTCGTGCTTTTTATTGATGCAATAGCATTTGGCATTATAGGACCAGTTCAAGATTAACAATTCCAGTTTGACAAGGAAGTGCTTTGCATGAAAAAGCGTATATCAAGGATTCTCGGTTTAATAATGCTGATTATAGCTATTGCATTTATAGTGTTTGCATTGAACCATCCAGAAATGAGTTTTCCTTGGAACAATACCATTACTTGGTTACTGTATGGTTTATATATTCTTGTGACAGTCATGTTGCTTATTGCGCCTAAGGCGAAGAAGTGAAAAAATCCAGCTTGCCGGGCAGACAGGCAACTGAAAACCACACAAAAAATGAGGGAGCAGCCATGGTACTTTATTTTACGGGAACCGGCAACAGCCGGTATCTGGCGCGGCGCATTGCCGAAGGGTTGGAGATGCCGCTTTACGACCTGAACGCTTGCATCAAGGCAGGGAATACCGCCCCGGTGCAGACTGGCCGGGATGTGGTGCTGGTCACGCCTACCTACGCATGGCGCATCCCCCGGGTGGTGTCGGAGTGGCTGGGCAAGACCGAGCTGACCGGGGCAGAGCGCATCTGGTTTGTGATGGATTGCGGCAGCGAGATCGGCAATGCGGCAGGCTATAACCGGCAGCTTGCGGCGCAAAAGCAGCTGCAGTACATGGGTACAGCTCAGATCATCATGCCGGAAAACTACATTGCCATGTTCAATGCGCCCCAAAAAGAGCAGGCAAAGAGCATCGTGAAGCAGGCAGAGCCTGAACTTCAGAAGGTGCTGACCCAGCTCAAAGCCGGGCAGCAATTTCCTGCGCCGAGAGACAACCTCTACGACCGCTTTATGAGCGGCCCGGTGAACCCGGTATTCTATCGCTTTTTGGTAAAAGCGGAGGCCTTCCGGGCAACGGAAGCCTGCATCGGCTGCGGTAAGTGCGTGGAGCTGTGCCCCCTGAACAACATCCGTCTGGAAAACGGCAAACCGGTCTGGGGCAAAAACTGTACCCACTGCATGGCGTGCATCTGCTATTGCCCCAAAGAAGCCATCGAGTACGGCAAAAAGAGCAGGGGAAAGCCCCGGTATCACTTTGAAGCGCTGGAAAGGAAGCAGCAGGACGTGTGAAGGAGAGCGGAAATTAGATGAAGTTTTTATACTTGCATGGGTTGGGACAAAAACCAGACAGTTGGGATAGAGTGATAAAAGAAACGACGGTCTCGGATAGAAGCGCCAGCTTGAGCTTGGCAGAGATGCTGGAAGGAAAAGCGGCTACCTATAAGGAGCTGTATACTGCATTCTCAGAAGAGTGCAACAAGGAAAATGACGAAATCGTCTTGTGCGGGCTTTCCTTGGGTGCTGTTCTGGCACTTAATTATGCGATAGACCATCCGAATAAAGTAAAGGCACTGGTGCTAATTGCAGCACAATATAAAATGCCTGAAAAGCTATTGAAGTTCCAGAATATGCTGTTTCGCTTTATGCCGAATACAATGTTCAAGCAATTTGGCCTCAAAAAAGCTGATGTGATCAGTTTGTGCGGTACGATGACGGAATTGGATTTCAGGGATTCATTATGTAAGGTGTCCTGTCCGGCATTGATCGTTTGTGGGGAAAAGGACAACGCAAACAAAAAAGCCTCAAAGGAACTTGCCAGTTATTTGAGCGATTCCCACTTCCATGAACTTCTGAAAGCAGGTCATGAAGCTAACATAGAATCTCCGGAGAAATTGGCAACAGTGTTACAGGAATTTTATGATAATGTCGAATAAACTACGATTCATCAAAGAAAGAGGACTGTAAAATGAACATCGAAGAACGGGCGGCACAGGCTGCCGCATGGAAAGCTACTGGACAGTGCAACTGTGCACAGGCGGTGCTGAAGGCATTTGAGGACAAGCTGCCGGTGGATGCCGACACCCTGATGAAGCTGGGCGCAGGCTATGCCGCCGGCATGGGCTGCATGGAGAGCACCTGCGGCGCACTGATCGGCACTGCGATGGTGGCGGGCATCGTCACCGACGGCAAGGGCACACCCCGCATTTCTAAGGAGCTGCTGCAAAACTTTCAGGAAAAGTGCGGTGCTACCATCTGCAAGGATCTGAAGGGGATAGAGAACGGCGCACCGCTGTGCCCGTGCCCGGAGTGCGTCCGCAACGCTGTTCTGGCACTGGGCGAGGTGCTGGGAGAGTAAGATGAAGAAGATCTTGTTTGTTTGCCATGTGAATATCTGCCGCAGCCCTATGGCGGAATTTGTGATGAAGGACTTAGTGGAAAAGGCGGGGATTTCCGCACGGTTTGAAATTGCCTCGGCGGCCACAAGCACCGAGGTATCAGCCTGCGCAGCATGACAGACCTGTTGGAGCAGAAGTCTTCCCTGTAAAAATGGTACGCCGGAGCGTCCGCAGATGCTCCGGCGTATCGAAATGATAGATTTCCCAGCCAAAAGGAGGCTGCTGCACAAATACTGCGCAGCAGCCTCCTTTTTTAGTTCAAATGAATCGGCAAAAGCCCAGCCAGCAGCCCAGCAGGAAGAAGAGCAACGCTTTACCCAGCACCGGTAGCCATAGACGCTTGCACAAGGTGGTATCCCACCGGTGGATGTTCTGCTTGGGGCAGGTGCCAACGCAGGCTTCACAGGCGATGCATTCCCCGCTGCGCAGGCTGGTTTCCTCCAGTTTCAGGCACACCGGGCACTGCTGTTTACAGGCATTGCAGCCCGGGATGCAGCCGTCGCTCTGCCGGTGCAGCCGCGCAAATGGCAGCACCGGCAGCAGGGCAAACACCGCTCCCATGGGGCAGAGGAACTGACAGAAGAACCGGGGCTGCACCGCCATACCCAGCAAAATGAGCACAAGCAGCCCGATGCCCACACCAAAGCCCTCCGGCGGCAGATGCAGAGCCGTCAGGCGGGAAAACACCTCCCACGGGCTTGCGCCGGTCAGCATCTTTTCCTGCCGGGTCACATACAGCGCTACCAGCCCCGCCAGCAGCAGATATTTGACCTTCTGCCCCAAAAGCACCGCCCGCTCCGGCAGACGGAGCTGCTTTTTGCGGTGGAACAGCTTGTTCTGAATCAACCCGGAAAGCGCCCAGACGGCATCGCCCAAGCTGCCGAAGGCGCAGGCGTACCCACAGAAAAAACGGTCGAAAAGCAGGGTGAAGCCGCACAGCCCCAGCAGGGAAAGTGTGAAGCTGTCCACAGAGAGCACCTCGCCTGCACCGATGTGCAGAAAGATCTGTTTTACCCCGGAAAACCCGGCCACGAATGCGCCCGGCATGGACACAAAGAAGAACAACTGCACCCCGGTGCGCAGCCATGTACGGCGCTTTTTGTCCCGCTGACGCTGCTGCGCCGCTGTTAAAGGCTTTGCCTGTGTTTTTTCCATCATCCTGCCGCCTTTCCCAGTGCGTTCTCTACCGCACCAATAAGTCCTTCTGCCGTGAGGGTAGCGCCGGAAACGGTATCCACTTCAGCAGACTGCACTGCCAGCATCTCGTCCAGCAAAGGCAGCGCCTGCTTATAGTAGGGCTTATCCTCGCCGGAAGCATCCAGCACCGCAATATCGGTCATTTTTCCGTTCTGGATCGTCACCGACACCCGAATGACATCGCCAAAACCATAGGCGCTGCCCTCATAGATGCCGTCCCGGTAGCCGCTCTGCTCTGCCTGTGCTGCACTCTGCGCCTGCAAAACGGAAGCATTGTAGGCTTCAACTTCGGCAATTTCCTGCTTGCGCTGGCTTACCGCTGCCGCCCGGATCAGCGCCACCTGCTGGTATTGCCACAGTACCCCCAAAATTAGCAGCAGGTTCACCGCCCGGAGGAGAAAATTTTTGTATTTCATTCTGCTGCTCCTTCCGTTTCAGATTCAATCCCGGTCTCTTCCGGCGGCAGTGTCGGCTCGGATGTCGGCAGCACTTCCTCAGAAGATGCTGGTTCCGGTTCAGAGGATGCCAGTTCCGGTTCAGAGGATGCCGGTGCATCTGCCGGGAAAAGCTGCTGCCATACTTCCTTGAGCCACACGGGAACGGCGCTCTTTTCCTCCGGCTGCCCCACCTCCACGGTGGGCGCGGTGACCGGCGTTTCCCCGGGTTCTGCTGCTTCAGACGGTGCGGTTTCCTCTGCCGTCTCTTCCGATGCAGTCTGCTCCGGAGCGGTTTCCTCTGCCGGGGCAACAGCGGCCTTTGCCAGTGCCAGCTTGACTGCGTTCAGAATTCCGGTGGAGGAGTAGGTGGCGCCGGAAACAGTATCCACGTTGGGGCTTTGTCCCTCCAGAATGGCGGGGATGACCTGTTTTGCCCGGGAGAGATATTCCTCCTCGTCCTCGGCGCTCAGGATCGTGATATCGGTGATCTTATCCTCTGCCACCGTGACCTGCACTGTGATCTGCCCCTCAAAGCCCATGGCTTCGGCAGTGTAGATGCCGTCCAAGTAGATGGAGGGAGCCGTAAATTCCTCCACCACAAGCGTTGCGGCGGGCTCTGGCTGGGGCGGCAGGGGATTATTCACCACCTCGCCGGTCAGGGCGTTCTGCACTGCGCCCAGAATGCCCCGGCTGGTGTAGGTGGCCTCGGAAACGGCATCCACCTCCCAGCTCTGAGTCTCCACCACGGTGGTCAAAAGCCGCTTGGCACGCCGCAGAAACTGCTTGGTCTCGTGGGATGCGTCCAAGATCTCCACCTCCGTGATGCTGCCGTTTTCCATGGTGACCTGTACTCGGACGGCACCGCCGTAGCCCCGGGAAGAGCCGACGTAAACGCCGTCGGCATAGGGCAGCTTGGGCAGGGTTTCTTCCTCCGCTTCGGAGGAAGCGGCTTCCACAGGCTGCTCCACCACAGCTGCCAGCCTTTCCGGCACGGCAGCCAGCACCGGCACAGTGCGCGGCAGGGCAAAAAGTACAGCTGCCGCTGTCGCCACCGTCGGGAGCAGCTGCACCAGCGGCAGCAGTGTATGGCATCGTTTCTTGTTCATTCCAACTCCTCCTGACATGGAAAAGCAAGGTCGCCTGCTGCCAAGTGACCTTGCCGTTTTGTACTGTATTTTGCTAAATCAGGCAGTTGCCCGCGACTTTACAACGCTACGTTGACCGGCAGAACATACACGCCATCGGCGGTGTAGTAAGTGATCTGGGTGACGGTCTTGCCGATGATGGACGCAAGGTAGGGCTCGTCCGTATTGAAGCCCAGCTCAGTGCCGCGCCAGATGTTGGTCACATGATGCAGGCCGTACTCGCTGCCATCGGCGGTGGTCAGAACTACGCCGTAGACCTTGTTGGCCTTGTAGTCCAAATCAAAACCGGAGATTTTCATCTCGTAGGTGGTGTGGTGACCGTTGGTATTCAGCTCCACAGTGGTGCCCTCCACGGTGGTCTCGGTGGCGTTGACCTTGCCAAACTCCCACTTGCCGCTCAGCAGGTTATACCATGCGGTGATGTAGTAGGCAGGGATCTCACTGAGCTTGTAGTAAGCGTAGCTCTCGTTCTCAAACAGGGCATCTGCGCCGGTGTAGGTGGTGGTGGATTCCTTGCCCTTCAGGGTAACGGTAATGTCGTAGCTGTCGGCATCGGTGACCTGCTTTGCATTCTCCAGCGCCCACGGGGTCAGCACCTTGACCGGGAAGGAAACGCCGGTGATGTCGGTGCCATCTGCGTTGACGTGGTAGGAACCGGCGGCAAGGTTGCCCGCACGGGTCTTGTTCTTGGTGGCGCTGGTCACAGCGTCGATCTCAGATGCGTTGTCCACACCGGCAGCCTTGTAGAAGTCGGCGTAGGGGATGTTCATCTGGACATAGCTGGAGGTCAGGCAGTTTTCCTGTTCCACCTCTTCCGCAGCGAAGGCCGGGACTGCCACAGCGCATACCAGCATAGCGGCCGCAAGTGCACCTGCAAATACTTTTTTCAATCTCATCGTAACACACCTCTAACTCAGTTTTGAAAAGCAGTTAGCTTCACCTAACAATTGATGCAAAAAAATGCAGAGGCAAAGCGCCTCAGATGGTTAGGCAAAACAAATTCGCAAAATAAAAATAGCACTCCCACCGGGAGTTGTCAAGAAAAAACAGGGATGTTTATGGAGGCTAATTTTTCGGCAAAAGGTGCCGACAGCACCCTCCATACCGCAAAGCCCTTGACCTTTTTGCCGGAGCGCAGTATACTGCTTGTGCGGTTAGCTATATTTAACCGCAAGGAGGTACTACATGATACAAGACGCATTCTGGGGGATTTTGATCCCCTTTCTGGGCACAAGTCTTGGGGCGGGCTGTGTGTTCTTTTTGAAAAACTCTCTGCGTGACGGCATCCAGCGCGCCCTCACCGGCTTTGCCGCCGGAGTGATGGTGGCGGCATCGGTGTGGAGTTTGCTGATCCCGGCCATGGAGCAGGCCGCAGATCTGGGCAGGCTGGCATTTTTCCCGGCGGCGGTGGGTTTCTGGCTGGGTATCCTGTTTTTGCTGCTGCTGGACCATCTCATCCCGCATCTGCACCAGAACAGCTTGCAGGCCGAAGGGCCAAAAAGCCAGCTCCAGCGCACCACCATGATGGTTCTGGCGGTGACGCTGCACAACATCCCGGAGGGCATGGCAGTGGGCGTGGTCTACGCCGGGTATCTTGCTGGGACTGCTCAGATCACTGCCGCCGGGGCGCTGGCACTTTCCCTTGGCATTGCCATCCAGAACTTCCCGGAGGGTGCCATCATCTCCATGCCCCTGCGGGCGGAAGGAATGAAAAAAGGCCGGGCGTTCTGGGGCGGCGTGCTGTCCGGCATCGTAGAGCCCATCGGGGCAGTACTGACGATTCTGGCGGCAGGCATCGTGGTGCCTGCGCTGCCCTATCTGCTCAGCTTTGCTGCCGGAGCCATGCTGTATGTGGTGGTGGAGGAACTGATCCCGGAAATGTCGCAGGGGCAGCACTCCAACGTTGGCACGGTATTTTTCGCGGTGGGCTTCAGCGTGATGATGGTGCTGGATGTGGCACTGGGGTGACGGCTGGAGATGCCAAAAGCGAAATCTTTTTCAAAATCTCCGAAAATGCCGAAACTTCTTGACAGAGACAACAGCAGGGCGTATTATTTTGGCAGAGGGACCGCTGAGAAGCGGCTTTTTATAAGACTGCAAGTTAGCTTTACCTAACTTGCAGCACGAGAAATTGCTGGCCTGTCACCCGGAGCAGTGGGCGCATCTGGTAAAAAGCATTGCATTGTGAACGGTAAACAGAAAGAGGGGGGCATTATGTCCTTTTTTGAAAACACCCGCAAGCCCGTAGGCCTTGGCGGGAAGATCATGGTTGCTATGATGAACTTTGGACACAGCGCAATGGCAGCGTGGGGGCTGCGCTTTTTACAGCCTGCCCCGGATGCCATGGTGCTGGACTGCGGCTGCGGCGGTGGAGCGAACATTAAAACGCTGTTGAAACTGTGCCCCAACGGCAAGGTGCAGGGCATCGACTACTCAGCCGTCAGCGTGGAAAAAGCGCGAAAAGTCAATGCCAGAGCCATTGCGGCAGGACGGTGTACCGTGCAACAGGCAAGTGTGGCAGAGCTGCCGTTTGAAGCGGAGCAGTTTGATGTGGTGACCGCCTTTGAGACGGTCTATTTCTGGCCGGAGCTTGCGCAGAATTTCCGAGAGGTCTATCGGGTGCTGAAGCCAGGCGGAATCTTTTTCATCTGTAACGAAGCAAACGGCGAAACGACAAAAGACGACAAATGGACGCGGATCATCGATGGTATGACCATCTATACGGATACTGCACTGAAAGGGTATCTGGAAAAAGCAGGATTTTGTCAGATTCAGAGCCACAAAAATAAAAAGGGCTGGCTTTGCATCACAGCACAGAAATGAGGTGTGATTATGTCGAAAAAAGCAACGGAATTTCAAAGAAAAGCAATGAGCTGGATGTACCGGGGCAAGGAAATCTTCAAGCCTTTGAACACCGGCTGGATCGACAAGAATGTTGCCTGCGTGCGCGAATGGGTGGCGAACATCTTCTTCTACCGCAAAGGCGATACGACCATTATGGTCGATGCGGGATATAACTACGACCGCCTTGCCGAAAAAATGGGCTGGCTTGGGATTGATCCGAAGTCGATACACCATATTCTTATCACCCATCAGGACACCGACCATGTGGGTGCGGTGGAAGCAGA
>OJQU01000454.1_pt1 | contig 27841 bp, 16 predicted proteins | sample 1598981 | NCBI WGS metagenome assembly OJQU01 (sample SAMN03922514, study PRJEB24848) | human gut metagenome | isolation source: stool sample | host: Homo sapiens | place: Germany | collected 2010-02 | reverse complement strand
AAACACAAAAACCCGCCTGGCAGCGGGTTTTTGTGTATAGAGGGGTGGGAAAGTATATAAAGAAGTGAATCTCAATAGAATAAAAACGCCGCCGCTGCGGGCTGCATCTGCAGTCAGCCGCGACTTTGTATTTTGTATTATACCCATTTTTCTTTTGTTGTCAAATCTCTTTCCTGTCATTTACTTTATTATCATCCTTTACTTTTGGTCCGAAACTTTATATAATTAAGAGGGCCAGGGTTTTCCCCAGGCTTTTCCCTGTTTTGTTGCTTTGTCACAAGTTAAAACTTCATTTTCTTAAAATTTTATGGATTTCAACAGATTTCAAAGGAGATTCCGTCATGGATGATTTAGATCGCAAGATCCTTAGTTTGCTGGTGCAGAATGCCCGCATGCCCGTCAAGGAGATCGCAGAGCAAGTTTCTCTGACCAGTCCCGCCGTGTCCAGCCGCATCCACAAGATGGAGACCGACGGCATCATCAATGGCTATACCGTGCTGCTGAACCGCCCGGCGGATCAAGTCTATGTGGATGCCCTGATCAGTCTTTCGGTCGCCCCCTCCCACCGGGAGGAGCTGCTGGCGCTTTTGCAGAGCAGCCGGGAGGTGCTGCAGTGCTACCACGTTACAGGCGCCTACACCTTTTTGATCAAGGTCAGCTGCAGCAGTATGCCCCAGCTGGAGCATCTGATCATGGAGTTTCAGAAGCTGGGCACCACCAGCACCCAGATCATCCTCTCCACCCCGGTCAACCATCGGGAGCTGGATGTGCTGCTACCGTAAAGAATAATCGATCCGTGTTTACTCACAGCTCTTGTCTATTCCTTGCTCTTAACTGTGAACAGTTTATAATATAATGTTCTCCCCCCTTCTGCAAGGACTTTTCTTTTAGATAAATAACCGCCTCCACAGTATTGAGTGGAGGCGGTTATTTATCTTATATGTGTCAGATATTTATGATTTTATCACCAAAGGTTATCGCAATTACAGATTTGCCAATGTTTCCGCAACGTTATATCCAAAGGTAACGCAGCGGCTATGGCTTAAGCAGTTCTCATTGTGGGGATACGTCCCAGAAAACATACTTCCCGATACATTACCGATGGCATACAGACCTTTAATCGGCTCCGCATTGGTATTCAGAACCTCGCTCTTATCTGTGATCTGCAAACCGCCTGCGGTACACAATGCACTTGCCATCTCCTTCGTAGCATAGAAAGGTGCTGTATCAATTTTGTGCATCATTTTTCCGGGGAAGTGGAAATCCCGATCCTCACCAGCATCACACATCTCATTCCAGTGCTTTATCGTGGAAACAAAAGCATCTGCGGGCACTCCCATCTTTTGGGCCAGCTCCTCCAATGTATCTGCCTTAAGGGCCTTGTCACTGGTAGCTGCGCCAGCCCATACCTCCTTTGGCCCATAGCAGCTCGAAGAAGGTGTCCAGATACTGCTCACAATATCCATCACATTGGCATCCACAATATAAAAATCATATGCGCCAGGCTGTGCCTGAATAGCATTGGACAGGTGGTTATAAGCCTCATACTCTGCCGTAAAGCGTACACCTCGTTTGTTTACCCGCAAATAAGGCATCAGCTGCTCCGGATCCAGCATCAGCGGATGGGGATACTCATCCTCCATTGCACCGATTGCCTTTGCCATTTCATGTCCATCGCCAGTATTCGTTTTTGTACCGTTCATCCAGTGCCCCAGCGCCAAATCTCGGGGACGGCAGCAGGCTGCTAGTTTTTCAGGGTTGAATTCATAACCTCCTGTAGCCAGTACTACACCCTTGGTGGTAAGGTACTTCACATAACCTGCTTCTCCCTTAACAATAGCTCCCACGACCCGATCCTGCTCCGTCACCAGCTGTACAACGGGCGTGTTGAAAAGCACTTTTGCGCCTGCCTTCTGAATCTTCTGCTGAAGTTTTGCACTGATTTCTTCGGTCGTAAGGGGAATATTAAAGGATGTATTCCAGCTGCGCGAGAGACTAAGCTCATCATATGCCGCATTAAAGTCCCTAAAATCTCCTGCGTTAAACGTCAGGAAATAGTCTTCCAGTGGCACATCCAACTCATCCAAGAACCAGTTGACTGCCTCATCGCAGGTATCGATCCACTTCTGATAGATCGTCTGTTCCCCATGGTAAGAGCAGTTGACCATTGCATCATCCAGCCACTGTTTTGTGTCAAAAGTCACTCCAAACTTTTCATGTACACGGTCATGGAATGCACCCATTGTGGCACTGCGCCACGTAGGAGAAGCGCCTTTTTCTACCGCCACCGTATGCAGACCCTTTTCTGCGCACGCAAGAGCAGCTGCCATACCGGCAGGCCCCTGACCACAGACCAAAACGTCCACCTCAATAGTCTCCGTAATCTCGCTTTCGGTAATGGTTTTCTCTACAAAAGCGATCTCTCCTCGACCAGCGGCAGTCGCACCTCCCAAGTTTTCCTCACATGCGGGGAATCCATTTTGTACAGGGAGTTCTGGCGTCTCTGATGGGGTCTCCGCTGCGATCCCCATTGCTTGCTGGATGCAAGAAGCCGCCGCCTTACGTACAGCATCCGATGTATAGGTCGCACCAGAGATTCCTTCGATTTTCTCGCTCTGTGCTTCCATTAACGCTTTTTGGAACTCGTCTGCTGCATCGCGGGCCAAATCGATCGTTTCGTTTGCGGTATCCACAACTACATTGGTAATTGCGTTCTCTGTAAAAGTCATGCTGACTGTGATATCTCCCATACCCACTGCTTTTGCAGTATATGTGCCAGGGGTGTACACTGCCGCACCAGAAGACGCCACACTAGAAGAGGCTGCCGAATTATTGCAGCCGGTCAGAGCACCTGTTGCCACACTGCTCATAGCAGCTGCGGCGGCTAATTTCAAAAAGCTGGAACGAGGGATCTTTTTCATTATCAAACCCATCCTTTCTTTTGACACATTCCTTTATACTTGTATGGGAGGTATAAAAGTTTTATACTAAGTAAAGTTTATCCTATCGTTAAGATTTTAGCAATTGAATAAAAGTTCATGCGTCACAACTCAGGATTGTAAAGAGGTGCTTTCTCATGGAATACAAACAGCTTGAATTTTTCCTCGCTGTCTGCGAGCAAAAAAGCATCAGTCAGGCTGCTAAAACCTGCTTTGTCAGCCAGCAAGCTATCAGTAAGTCAATTTCAAATCTAGAACAAGAACTCGGCGTACAGCTATTCGCGCGTTCCACCAGCGGAGTTCTCCTTACAGATGCCGGCCATCTGTTGGAACAGCAGGTCCGTCCACATTTAACTGAACGGGACAGCATACTCCAGCAGTTACGACATTTTCACGCAAAACCACAGTTGCGCATTGGGTTTTTTATGGGCCTTTTGCAGGAACTTCCTCCACACTTCTTTCCAGATTTTCAAAAGCTGCATCCAGAAGTACAGCTTCGTTACCATAGCTATACCGATACTGAAAGCGGACGAGTCTATCGAAACCATGATTGTGACCTAGTAATTACCACCTCACCTCTAAACAGCAGCGATTTTATGCAGCTAGCCCATATTGAAAGCCCTATCGGCATCATTTTCTCACAAGAAAATCCTCTCTGCCAAAAAAAAGCGTTGTATCTTATGGATCTAAAAAATATCCCACTCATTACTTTAAATACAGAAAATCGTTCTCAAACCAAGCTGCTGGAATGTTTGCAATCTTATGGTTTAAGCATTGATAGTGTTTTAGGTGATGCTGACTGGGAGTTGACCAAGGACCTTCTCCGCCAGGGCTTTGTCTCTTTCTATGCTGGCAAGCAAGATGCCCTTCCTTCCGATCTTTGTTTCTGTTTTCTGCATGATTTACAGCTCACCTGGGAATTTTTCGTTTACGGAAAAAGAAATCAACGCATCTCTACCCTACATAAAGAACTCGTCCAAAAAATTACTGAGGCGGTTTCTACAGCCTAACAAACCAGGGTGCTCCCGACTCATACCGCCCTTTATTCAGTTTACCTCAGCTTCTTTTTTCATTTTTGAAGCCGGGATGCAATAATCCGGCCGGGTGGTTCGTTTTCAGAATAAGAGCGGCGCACACGACGCATGCTTTGGATAACAGAGCCTCTCTTGGGGCACACATTATAATCATGGAACAACAGAAAGGAACTTTCATATGAAGCGTATTATTGCAACTCTGCTGGCTGGTGCGGCCCTGCTGGGCCTGGTGGGCTGCGGCGGCGGCTCTTCTGCAAACAGCAACCAGAATACGGAGCCTAAGGACTATGTGCAGATCATCCACGACGCCCGCAGCGAAGAGGATAACCAGTACAATATGATCTTTACCGAGAAGGACGGCAAGTACACCGTACAGTACGGCGGCGCAGAGGATATGGAGCCGGAGCAGGCCGAAAGCTCTGCACGGGATATGCTGATGCCTCTGCTGGGTCTGGAGCCGGAGATGTATCAGGACTTTGCCGCTTCTGTTTCGGCTATGATAGTGCGCAGCTACGGCATCGCCATCGTCAAGCCCGCTGAGGGCAAGACCCAGGATGTGGTGGACGCCCTGCAGGCCTTTGTGGACGGCCAGCGTCAGACCATGGAGAACTACCTGATGGATCAGTACGAGATCGCCAAGGCTGCTCAGGTCAAGACTCTGTCCACCGGCGAGGTCGTTCTGGTGTGCTGCGAAAACAGCGACCAGGTGCTGGCCAACATCGAAAAGGCTCTGGCTGCCTGATCTTTCCCACAAAACAGACCGTACTTTCGTGGAGTGCGCGAAAGCACGGTCTGTTTTTTTGCGCGAAAATATGCTATACTTTCGAGTACAGACAGAAAAAACCAGGAGTAAACAGGATATGAAAGCCACCATCGTCATCCCCAACATCAACGGCCAAGGCTGGCTGCGGGACTCCATCGAGTCCATCTACGCCCAGACCGAACAGGATTTCCGCCTCATCGTCGTGGACAACGGCTCTACCGACGAGAGCCTGGCACAAGCCCGCAGCTACTGCGGCCGCCCCAACTTCACCCTGATCGAAAATGGCTGCAACACGGGTTTTTCCCACGCAGTAAACCAGGGCATCGCCTTAGCGGACAGCGAGTTCGTGGTGCTGTTCAACAACGACGCCTTTGCTGAACCGGATTGGCTGGCTGCACTGCTGCGCACCGCCCGTTCCGACCCACGGATCTTTGCTGTACAAAGCCTGATGCTGCGCCATTTTGAGCGGGACCTGGCAGACGATGCGGGGGATTACGTTACCTGGATGGGCTTTGCCTGTAAAGAGGGGGACGGACGGCTGGCCAGCCGGTACCAAAAACAGCGGCGGATCTTTTCTGCCTGCGGCGGAGCTGCTCTTTACCGCAAAAGCATCCTGGATGAGATCGGCGGTTTTGACGAGAATTTCTTTGCCTATTTTGAGGATGTAGATCTCAGCTGGCGGGCCAACAACGCCGGATATAAAAACGTGCTCTGCCCGGAGGCCCGCTGCTACCATATCTGCGGCGCCAGCACCGGCGCAGTGCGGTACAACGCCTTCAAAAGCCTGCAAAGCGGCCGCAACAGCCTGCTGCTGCCCCTGAAAAATCAGCCTCTGCTGATGCTGGCTGCCAACGCAGTACCTTTGGCCTTGGGCTACCTGCTCAAGTACTACAAGTTCCACAAACAAGGGTTTGGCGACGCCTGGGATCAGGGCATGAGGGAGGCCATTGCTCTGCTGCGGGAGGGCAAGCTGGGCAAACGTCCTTTCCGCTGGAAAGACCTGCCCAATTACCTGCTGATGGAACTTTGGATGATCTGGAACATGGTGCCCTATCTGTGGTATCGCCTTGTGGTTGTTCCCTTCCACTTAAAATAAAAAGGAGGTCCCAGTATGAATTGTCCCTACTGCAGCGCCGAGATGTCCAGCGGCTATATCAAATCTCCCAGAGAGATCTTTTGGGACACATCCCCCAAGGTCAAACTCCTGCCTGCCCAAAACGGGCTGAAACTGACTGAACCGGATAACTGGGACGGCTACTACAAGCAGGCATTTTATTGCCCTGCCTGCCGCAAGATCCTGATCGACCTTTGAACAAAAAAGCAGACACCTGCGTCCTGCAAGTGTCTGCTTTTCTTTTATAGGGCAGTCGGCTCAGCCCGCCGAGCTGTCTGCTTCGCTGGAAGCTGCGCTGTCCGCAGGGGCGCTTTTTGCTGCTGCATCCGCCTCAGCTTCCCCTTCTGCCTGCGAACTGGCCGCAGGCTCGCTGGCGACCGGAGAGCCGGATTCCACGCTGGCCATGATCGCATCCTGCACATCTGTATCCGCCATCGAGGAGGAAACGCTGCTGGAGGAGGATGCCGCCGCGCTGGAGGCAGGCTTGGTCTCGCTTTCGGTCAGGCCGGTCAGATACCAGCTGCCGCTCTGCCGCTCAAACAGATAGTCCATGTATCGGGTAGGCGTGTCAATGCTGGTGCTGAGGATGCTGTCATCCTGGCTTTGCAGCGGAATGTAACCAACGGTCACATGGAGCTTGCCGCTCTTTTTGAACAGGTCGGTAACGGTGGCCCGATAATAGCCCACGCTGCCAGTGACCGGGATCTTATAGCACTGGGTGGCATCGTCAAAAACGATCTCCATGTCCTCCATCTCAAAGCTCCGGTGGGTCAATTTGAAGCTGGGTCCCACCAGCTTTGCCAGATAGGCATCCACATCTACCGACGGCAGAAGCAGCTGCTCGGTCTCCGGGTCGGTCGCATAGTTTTCAAAGCCGCCCTGGGTCTCCTGGATGGCATAAACCGTGCCCCAGACTGCGGCCTCCCGCAGGGTAAGGTCATTGATATTCTCTATGCCTTCAAAAGGCAGCGGGTCAAACAAGACCAGCCCCTCCAGTTTATCTTCGTATTCCTGACGCTGTTCGGTATCGTCGAACAGTTGGGCCACGCCTTGCACACCAGTCCGCAGCACAGTAAAAGCGCCCACCAGTGCCAATACCGCAACGGCAAAGCCCAGCACCTGACGCCATCGGCGGCGATGCAGCCGGTCATGTTCTTCTGGGGTCATATAGGTTTTCATAATCGTATTCTCCCAAGGGTGATCTGCGCCCTGCCCGCTGGCAGGCGCGATAATTTCCGGGTACTGCATCTGGCCAGGCCAGATGCGCCCCATGCGCAGGCTGACGGCGCAGCAAAAAGGCGCCGCTTTGCGCTTACTTTATCAGTATATCATATTCCACAGCGCAGCGCAAAAGCCGGGCGGTGGTTTTTTTGTGAAAAACGCCGTTATTCCCAGCTTTGCCACACCTGGGGCTGATAGCCTACCGTAGCCTGCCGGCCATTGCGCACCACCGGCGTGCGGAACAGCTGCTGATTCTCAAACAGCTTGTCCTCCTGCTGCCAGTCCACCAAAGCCTCCAGCAGCGCAAGGGTCTGCTTGTCCTTGGCATTGGGGTCTACCAGCTGCTGCCAGCCCCCCAATGCACGGCAGACGTTGTCAAACTCGCCCCGGCTCATCTCTTTTTCTTTCAGGTCGATCATCTGAAAGCGGATCCCCCGCTCTTTGAAATATCGCTGTGCCTTTTTGGTGTCAAAGCATTTTTTGGTGCCAAAGATCTGGATGTTCATGTGGTATCCTCCCTATGGGGATGCAGTGCCCCTTTTTTGTCCAACGCTATTGTACCATATCTGCGGCATTTTTTCTGCTCTTTCCGGCCATGAAAAATTTCTGTCAGAAAAAGTTCAAAAAGCGCTTGACATTCTCCACAGTTGTGATATAATAACAAACGTTCCGGGCGACAAGCCCACGACACAAAAACAAAATATGCGGATATGGCGGAATTGGCAGACGCGTTAGATTCAGGTTCTAATCGGGGCAACTCGGTGGAGGTTCAAGTCCTCTTATCCGCACCAGAAAAACCAGGTACACATTGTGTATCTGGTTTTTCGTTGTGTGCGGATAAGAGGACTTGAACAGGGCGGCTCTGCGGCCGTCAGGCAGCAGAGCAACCAACAGCCCAGTGGGCTGTTGGTTAGCCCGCGGTGGTCAACGGCAGGGAAAGTCTACCGGGAGACCGCAATCGTGTACCTGGTTTTTCGTTGTGCATCCCATCGTATCTGCCACTGCCGCATCCTGCGCCAGATGATCATCCTTAAGGCAGAGATAACACAGCCGGAGAATTTCCGTCCCGTAGGTATCCATCCACTGGGTGAGCTGTTGTTCTGTCATCATAGGTTTTTTTCCTCCTTTCTTCTTTATAGACACCAGAGGGGCTGCATATATTACACCCCGGTACTCCCTTGCTATACAGCATTCTACTTATTATAATAGCAGTATCTGGTGCGCTGTACAAAGCGCACGGAAGGACTGGGGCCGTGTGCCCCGCAGAACAGGAGACCTTGGGATGGAACAGCATCGCCCTGCCCCGCCGGACCGGATCGTCATCCGGGACGGCCGGGTCCACAACCTGAAAAATATCGACCTGGATATTCCGCTGCACCAGATCGTGGGCATTGCGGGAGTATCCGGCTCCGGCAAATCCTCGCTGGCGCTGGGCATTTTGTACGCCGAAGGCTCCCGGCGGTATCTGGAGTCACTTTCCACCTACACACGCCGCCGGATGACCCAGGCAGAAAAGGCGCAGGTGGACCAGGTGCTCTATGTCCCGGCGGCACTGGCACTGCGGCAGCGTCCGGGTGTGCCGGGGATCCGCAGCACCTTTGGCACCGGCACGGAGCTATTGAACAGCCTGCGGCTGATGTACTCCCGCCTGGCAAGCCACCGCTGCCCCAACGGGCATTACCTGCCGCCCAGTCTGGCTGTGGCGGCCGGTATGGAGCTGGTATGCCCTGTCTGCGGCGCTCATTTTTTTGCTCCGGGCGCAGAGGAACTGGCGTTTAACAGCCAGGGCGCCTGCCAGCGCTGCGATGGCACCGGCATCGTGCGCATTGTAGACGAGAGCACGCTGGTGCCGGACGAATCTCTTTCCATCGACGAGGGCGCTGTTGCCCCCTGGCAGACCTTGATGTGGTCGCTCATGAAGGACATCGCCCGGGAGATGGGGGTGCGCACGGACGTGCCGTTCCGGGAGCTGACCCCTCAGGAGCGAGAGATCGTGTTCCGGGGTCCGGCGGTAAAAAAGAAGATCATCTACCAGAACAAGACCAGCGGCGCTGCCGGGGATATGGACTTTACCTATTTCAACGCCACCTATACCGTTGAAAATGCCCTTTCTAAGGTCAAGGACGAAAAAGGCATGAAGCGGGTGGAAAAGTTCCTCCGGCAAGAGGTCTGCCCGGACTGTGGCGGTACCCGGCTCAGTCCGGCGGCCCGTGCTCCGCTGCTGCGGGGCATCCCGCTGGACAAAGCCTGCCAGATGACCCTGGCGGACCTAGTGGTCTGGGTAGAGGGCGTGCCGGATACCCTGCCAGAGCCAATGCGTCCCATGGCCTGCAGCATTTGCGATGCATTTTTGAGCGCTGCCCGGCGGCTGATGGAGCTGGGGCTGGACTACCTGACCCTGGACCGAGCGGCCTCCACCCTTTCTACCGGAGAGCGGCAGCGGATGCAGCTGGCCCGGGCGGTGCGTAACCGAACCACCGGGGTGCTGTATGTGCTGGACGAGCCATCCATCGGGCTGCATCCGTCCAATCAGGAGGGGCTGATCGGTGTGATGCAGGATCTGCTGGCAGACGGTAATACCGTGATCCTGGTGGACCACGATACCCAGGTGCTGGCCCGGGCAGACTGGCTGATCGAGCTGGGGCCCAAAGCAGGCGCACAGGGCGGACAGATCATTGCACAGGGCACGCTGGCACAGCTCCAGCAAGACCCCCGTTCCCAGATTGGCCCATTTCTGGCCGGCCGCCAGCTCCAGGTGGGGCAGCGGGCCACGGCCCAGGAGATGTTTGCGCTGGGGCGGCTGCACCTGTCCACTGGACCCATCCACACGGTACAGCCGCTGGAAGTGGACCTGCCGAAGGGGCGGCTGATCGCCGTGACCGGCGTATCCGGCTCCGGCAAGACCACCCTGATTTTGGAGAGCCTGATCCCGGCGCTGGAAGCGCACATCGCCGGGCAGAAACTGCCGTCTCATGTGCGGAGCGTGCAGGCTGACGGCATTGCCCGGGTGCGGCTCATCGACTCCGCCCCCATTGGCATCAATGTGCGCTCTACTGTGGCTACCTATGCAGATATCCACGACGAGCTGCGCAAGGTATACGCCCGCACGCCGGAGGCAAAGGCTCACGGATACAAAGCGGGGGATTTTTCTTACAACACTGGGCGGCTGCGCTGCCCGACCTGCGATGGCACCGGTTCCATCAGTCTGGACGTACAGTTTTTGCCGGATGTGGAGATCCCCTGCCCGGATTGCGGCGGCTCCCGCTATGGGCGGGAAGCCGGGTGCATCTGCCGTACTCCTAAAAAGGGCGGGACAGCCTGCACGCTGCCCCAGCTGATGGCCATGAGCATCGACGAGGCGCTGCAAGTCTGCGCCGATCTTCCCCTGGTGGCCCGGCGGCTGCAGGTCTTGCAGGAGCTGGGTCTGGGGTACCTGACCCTGGGCGAGCAGACCCCCAGCCTCTCCGGCGGAGAGGCGCAGCGGCTGAAGCTGGCCAGCGAGATGGGCAGGGGCCAGTCCGATGCGGCGTTTGTGTTTGACGAGCCTACCATCGGACTGCACCCCCTCAATGTGGAAACACTGTTGCGGGTGTTCCGCCGCCTGACCGACAACGGCGCCACAGTGGTGGTGATCGAACATGACCAGGATGTGATCCGCAACGCCGATTATATTCTGGATATGGGGCCTGGGGGCGGTGTCCGGGGCGGCCGGATCGTAGCGTCCGGCACGCCGGAACAGCTGACCCAATGTGAGGCCAGCCTGACCGGACGATGCCTGCGCAGCAGCCAAAACAAAGAAAAAGGAGAAAATACTTCCCATGATTTGTGAGATCTGCAAAGACGAGGCATTTTTGGCGCAGAAGTCGCAGCTTGCCGGGCCGCAGGACCTGCCCGCAGCATCCGACCTGCTGGAGACCCTGGCGCACCATCGGGACGGCTGTGTGGGGATGGCGGCCAACATGATCGGCGTCAGCAAGCGCATCATTGCTGTGGAGGCAGAGGACGGCAGCTATCTTCTGATGTTCAACCCGGAGATCGTAAAACGCACCGGCCCCTATCTGACCCAGGAGGGGTGTCTCTCTCTTTCCGGCACCCGCCAGGCCAAACGGTGGCAGAGCATCAAGGTGCAGTGGCAGAACGAAAAATTTCAAACCCGCATCAGGACCTTTACCGGCTGGACCGCCCAGATCATTCAGCATGAGCTCGACCATTGTGACGGCATCCTGATCTGACCGGCACAAGGGAAGGAAAGCAGGATACGATAAACCAAACAGCTCTGGTGCAGTGTTTTTGCTAAGACACCTGCGCCCGGGCTGTTTGTTGCAAAGCAGCAGCGCATTTTGGTATAATGAAAAAAATGCGGCAACAAGGGAGGCTGAAGGATGATCCGCGTAGCGATCGTGGAGGACGAAGCTGCCGTGCGGGAGCAGCTCAGCGGATACCTGCAACGGTACACCCGACAGTATGGTACAGGGTTCGAGATCCATCCATTTGAGGATGGGATGGAGATCCTGGATGATTACCGTCCGGTATATGATATCATCCTGCTGGATATCGAGATGAAGCATCTGGACGGGATGGAGACTGCGTACCGCATCCGGCAGCTGGACCCGGAGGTGATCCTGGTGTTTATCACCAATATGGCACAGTATGCGATCAAAGGGTATGCAGTGGGTGCGCTGGATTATCTGCTGAAACCGGTGCCTTATTTCGCTTTTTCCCAGCAGCTGCAAAAAGCGGTGGAAAAAGTCCAGCGCCGTCAGCGCCGGTATTTGGCGGTGCCGGTATCCGGCGGACTGCGCAGGCTGGACGTCTCCCGGGTGTTTTATATCGAAAGCCAGGGGCACCAGATGCATTTTTATACGGAGGATGGCCATTTCATTTCCACTGGCACCCTCAAGGCGCTGGAAGAAAAACTCTCCGACTGTCCTTTTGCACGGTGCAACAGCGGCTATCTGGTCAATTTGGCCCAAGTCAGCGGCGTACAGCAGAACGAGGCACAGGTGGGGCCGTATCAATTACAGATCAGCCGCCCCAAACGCAAGAGCTTTTTGGCTGCGCTGGCAGATTATATCGGCGGGGAGGGGATCTGATGGCACTGCCGGATATTCCAAGGCTGTACACGGCTCTGGCGGAGTGGCTGGCTGTGATGGTGTACGCCATCAATCTGCCCAAACGGGGCGGCAGGCGGCTGCTGTGGGGCGGAAGTGCTGTGTTTGGGCTGCTGTTGGGCGTCTTTTTGCAGATGACCGGGGATGTGCCGCTGGTCTGGTGGGTGCCCTGTATGGCGGCAGCCATCGGCCTGCAATATTTGTTTTTGTGCAGTCTGTGTGCAGTGGGCTGGCTGGATGCAGCGTACCATTGTGCCCGGGCGTTTACACTGGCTGAGTTTGCTGCCAGTGTCGAGTGGCAGATCCACTGCGCCTTGTTTCCCCACCGGCAAGGGGGCGACTGGATGGCGGTGGTGCTGCTGCTGGCTGTATACGGGGCGGTATACGGTCTGGTGGTCTGGCTGGAGCGCACCCGTCCCCGTCCCACAGAACAGCTGGAAGTCAGCTACACGGCGGCACTTGTGGCAGTGATCATGGCACTGACGGTGTTTGCCGTAAGCAACCTGAGCTTTTTGCAGCAGCCCACGGCCAATATGAGTGTTTTCTATATCCGGACCCTCGTGGATTTCTCCGGGGTGCTGATCCTGGCGGTGCAGCATGACCAGCTGCGGGAGCAGGCTCTGCACAGTGAATTGGCGGCAATGGACAGCGTGCTGCATCGGCAATACGAGCAGTACCAGCGCAGTAAAGAGGGTATTCGGATGATCAATGCCCGCTACCATGAGCTGAAAGTGCAGATCGCACAGATCCGAGCAGAGCGGGACCAGGCCAAACAGGATGCCGCTCTGGCTGCGATGGAAAAACATATCCGGCAGTATGAGGCGGAAAATAAGACCGGAAACCCGGTGCTGGATACCCTTCTCACCGCAAAAAGCATGTACTGCCAGCAGCACAGCATCCAACTGACCTGTGTGGCGGATGGACAGCTGCTGAATTTCCTTACGACCCGTGAGATCTGTACTCTGGTGGGTACGGCGCTGGATAATGCCTGCGAGAGTATGCGGATGGAACCAAACCCGGAAAAACGCCTGATCCGTCTGGCACTTTATGCGCAGAATGGCTTTGTAATGCTCCGGGTGGAGAACTACTGCGCCGCCCCTGTGGAGCTGGGCACGGATGGGCTGCCGGTTCGCAGCAGCCATGGCGGTTATGATCTGAAAAGTGTCCGTGCTGCGGCCCAGCGCCACGGCGGAACTTTGACTTTGCATTGGGAGAACAACTGGTTTACCCTTCGGGTGCTGCTGCCGATCCCCCAGGAATGAGCTGTGGGCAGCAAAGCACGAAAAACAACGGGATCTTTTGTACGGCGGGCGTTCCAGCGCCCGCTTTTTTTTTGCGGTATGCAGGACCTTTGGCAGGATGCACAAATTCCGGCGGATAGATATTGTGGATAAGCACAAGAAAACAGGTGTATATCCGGAAACTTTTTGCAGAATGTGCGCCAAAAGCGACAGAGTGTGAAAAAAACAAGAACTTCCCTCGAATTCTGCTATCCTATTAGCAGTCAGGCGGGTTTTGGGGCCCGCCAAATAGAACGAGGAAAACGCAAGGAGGAAAACACTATGTTAGCCATTAACATGGACGACGTCATCAAGGTCGTCAGCTCGATCAAGGGCTATTTGATCGCCCTGGCAGCTGTGGTCTTGCTGGCAGTTGCGGTCATGGTTGGGTGCCGCAAGATGAAAAAGTCCAAAAAGTATCTGATCCGCTGGCAGGCGGGTCTTGGACTGGTGGCGGCGGCAGCCATTATCGTCAACCTGATCCTGACCGGACCGATGTACACCATGGTCTCTCTGGCTACGGGCGGTGGTAAGGTCAGCGAGGAAAATGTGGTTTCTGCTACAGCGCTGTGCGAGGACATTGCGGATGAAGGAATCGTCCTGCTGGACAACCAGGGTACGCTGCCCCTGGCAAAGAACAGCAAGCTCAACGTCTTTGGCTGGGCATCCACCAACCCCTGCTACGGCGGTACGGGTTCTGGTGCGCTGTCCGATGCATACCCCACTGTCACCCTGCTTCAGGGTCTGACCAATGCGGGCTTTGAGCTGAATACTTCGCTCAGCGATTTTTACACCAGCTATCGTGCGGACCGCCCGGTGGTGGGTATGTGGTCGCAGGATTGGACTCTGCCTGAGCCGGAGGCCGCTGCTTATTCCAGCGAGCTGCTGGACGAGGCCAAGGCATTCTCGGATACGGCACTGGTCGTTATTACCCGTGTAGGCGGCGAGGGCGCCGATCTGCCCACCGATGTCTCCAAGGTGACCTATGATGCGGGCCATAGCTACAACGATTTTGAGCCGGGCGAGCATTACCTCCAGCTGTCCAAGACCGAAGAGGATATGGTGAAGCTGGTCTGCGACAACTTCGATAATGTCGTTGTGGTGTATAACGGTGCAAATGCTATGGAGCTTGGCTGGGTCAAGGATTACAGCCAGATCAAGAGCGTGGTTTGGTGCGCAGGCACCGGTCAGAGCGGTTTCAACGCTCTGGGTTCCATCCTTTGCGGTGATGTGAACCCCTCCGGCCGCACCATCGACACCTTTGTATATGACTTGACCCAGACTCCGACCTGGAATAACTTTGGCAGCTTCAACTATACGAATATGTCGGAGTTCAGTATTCCGGCCAGCCAGTTCAGCCCGGAGACCATCCCCGGATTTGTGAACTATGTGGAGAGCATCTACGTTGGCTATAAGTTCTATGAGACGGCTGCGGACGAGGGCCTGATCGACTACGACAAGACGGTCGTTTATCCGTTTGGTCATGGTCTGAGCTACACCACCTTTACCCAGAAGATCGACAGCGTGACCGAGGCAGAGGGCAAGATCTCGGTACAGGTCACGGTCACCAATACCGGCGCAGTGGAGGGCAAGGAAGTCGTGCAGCTGTACGTTGACCCGCCCTATACCAATGGCGGCATCGAGAAGGCATCTGCCAACCTGATCGCGACGCAAAAGACCGGCCTGCTGGCTCCGGGTGCTTCGGAGACGATCACCCTGGAGTTTGCGCTGGAGGATATGGCCTCCTATGATGCCTACGGCAAGGGCTGTTATGTGCTGGAGCAGGGCGATTACGTCCTGAGCATCAACGCTGATTCTCATAACATCCTGGACTCTGAGACCTACACGGTATCCGCTGACATCGTGTACGATGCCGACAACAAGCGTGCTTCGGATGCAGAAGCCGCAGTCAACACCTTTGATTTTGCTGAGGGCGAAGTGACCTATCTGTCCCGTGCGGACGGCTTTGCAAACTATGCCGCAGCTACTGCAGCCCCTGCCAGCTATGAGCTGGGCGCTGACTACAAGGCCACCTTCTATAACAACTCCAACTGGAAGCCGGAGGATTTCAATGACGCCAAGGATGTGGCACCCACTACCGGCGCAAAGAACGGCCTGAAGCTGGTGGATATGGTGGGCGTCGCCTACGATGACCCCAAGTGGGACAGCTTCTTGGATCAGCTGACCATTACGGATATGGATACCCTGATCGCTCTGGGCGGCTATCAGTCCGCTGAGGTGGCTTCCATTGGCAAGGTGCAGGCTGTGGACTGCGATGGTCCTGCATCCATCAACAACAACTTTACCAAACAGGGCTCCATTGGCTTCCCCTCTGCTGTGATGATCGCTGCTACCTGGAACGATGACCTGGCCTATGAGTTCGGCGTTTCCATTGGCAAAATGGCCGACGATATGGGCGTGTCCGGCTGGTATGCACCGGCCATGAACATCCACCGTTCGGCTTTTGCCGGCCGTAACTTCGAGTACTACTCTGAGGACGGCGTGCTGTCCGGCATTATGGCAGCCAGCGCTGTCCAGGGCGCACAGGAGCAGGGTGTGTATGCGTTTATGAAGCACTTTGCCCTGAACGATCAGGAAAGCAAGCGTACCGAGATGCTGTGCACCTGGTCTACCGAGCAGGCCATCCGCGAGATCTACCTCAAGCCTTTTGAGAAGTGCGTCAAGGATGCCGACTGCCATGCAGTGATGTCTGCCTTCAACTACATTGGTACCACCTATGCAGGCAGCTGCCCTGAGCTGCTGATCGATGTGCTGCGTGGTGAGTGGGGCTTTGTGGGCATGGTCCTGACCGACTACTATGGTGTGTATGGCTACCAGGATGCAGACCGTCTGATCCGCAATGGCGGCGACTTCTGCCTGGTGAACTACGACACCGAGACCAACCACCTGACCGATACCACCAGTGCCACCGCTCTGGTCAGCGCACGGCAGGCGTGCAAGAATATCCTCTACACCGTGGCCAACAGCCGTGCTTACTATGAGGAGAACCTGAACCCCGGTATGCCCGGTTGGGAGAAACTGATGATCGGTGTGGACGTGGTCCTGTTTGCGGGCCTGGCAGCTGTGGAGCTGTTGGTCGTAAAGAAGGGCTATGCCAAGCGCAAAGAGGAAGAGCAGGCATGATCTGACTGTTCTCCCCGTGCAAGCGCAGCGTCTGATTTGACCTGAGAATGCAAAGGCCCGCTGCATCAACGGCGGGCCTTTGTTTCTATTAAATAAGGAAATGATGCTATGAAACACGCAGACTTGATCAACACCCTTACCCTGGAGCAAAAATGTGCGCTGCTTGCGGGTAAGACGACCTTTGGCACCCGGGCTATGCCTGGCAAGGGCATTCCCTCCATCACCCTGTCCGATGGCCCCAACGGTGTGCGCAAACAGGCCGGTGCAGCAGACCATTTGGGCCTGAATCCATCGGTGCCGGCCACCTGTTTCCCCACGGCTGTGACCATGGCAGGCAGCTGGGACCCGGCCTTAGGGGAGCAGGTGGGCGCCGCCATGGGCGAAGAGGCCGCTGCGCAGGAAGTGGCGGTGCTGCTGGGCCCCGGACTGAACATCAAGCGCAGCCCATTGTGCGGGCGCAACTTTGAGTATTTTTCCGAGGACCCTTATCTGGCAGGCAAGATGGCTGCGGGCTATGTACGGGGTATCCAGCACAGCGGGATCGCTGCCTGCCCCAAGCACTTTGCTGTCAACAGCCAGGAGCTGCGGCGTATGGCCTCGGACTCGGTGCTGGACGAGCGCACCCTGCGGGAGATCTATCTCACCGGTTTTGAGATCGTTGTACGGGAGGCAAAGCCCCGGTCTATCATGTCCGCTTACAACTGCGTCAATGGCACCTATGCCAATGAGAATCGTCATCTGCTGATGGACATCCTGCGGGATGAGTGGGGGTTTGAGGGAGCCGTGGTCACCGACTGGGGTGGATCAAACGACCATGCGCTGGGCGTTAAGAACGGTTCTACCTTGGAGATGCCCGCCCCCGGCGGCGATGCTGTACGGGAGCTGTTGGCTGCTGTTGCCAGCGGACGCATTGCGGAATCCGATGTGGATGCCCGGGTGGATGAACTGTTGGAGTTGGTGCTGTGCGGCCATAAAGCTGTACAGGAACACAGCCGCACTTTTGATGCACAGGCACATCATGCATTGGCCCGGCAGGCGGCGGCCGAAAGTGCCGTTCTGCTGAAAAACCAGGATCATCTGCTGCCTTTGCCAAAAGGCGCAAAGGTGGCGCTGATCGGAGATTTTGCCGATGTGCCCCGCTACCAGGGCGCAGGCTCCAGCGCAGTAAACGCGCTCCAGGTGGATACCGCCCGAGAGATGATGGCCCATTCCGGGCTGCAGTGCATCGGCTATGCGCAAGGGTTTGACCGCCATGGCCGCCCGGATGCAGCGCTGCAGGCAGAGGCTGTGCTGCTGGCCCAAAACGCCGATGCGGTGCTTTTGTACCTGGGCCTGGACGAGATCAAGGAAAGCGAGGGCCTGGATCGTCCGGACATGAAGCTGGCAGAGAATCAGATCGCACTGCTGCACGCAGTGTCGCAGGCAAACCCGAATGTTGTGGTGGTGCTCAGCGCCGGTGCTTCGGTGGAAACGCCCTGGCTGGGGGACTGCAAGGCACTGCTGTACGGCGCCCTCAGCGGACAGGCGGGAGCAGGTGCGCTGCTGGACCTGATCACCGGGCGTCAGAATCCTTCCGGCAAGCTGGCCGAGACCTGGGCTGTGTCCTATCAGGATACCCCCGCCCGGGATCACTTTGGCGGGGACGGCCGGGCTGTGCAATACCGGGAGGGGCTGTATGTGGGGTACCGCTACTACCAGACGGCCGGTGTACCTGTGGCGTTCCCCTTTGGGCATGGGTTGAGCTACACCACCTTTGCGTACTCCGATCTGATGGCCTCACCCGAGGGGGCAAAGCTGACCGTGACCAATACCGGTAATGCAGACGGCGCCGAGGTCGTGCAGCTGTATGTGGCAAAACCCAACGCACAGGTGTTCCGTCCCCAGCAGGAGCTGAAGGGCTTCGCAAAGGTCTTTTTGAAAGCGGGGGAAAGCCGCACGGTTGAGATCCCGCTGGACGACAAGGCTTTCCGTTACTGGAACGTCAAGACCCAACACTGGGAAGTGGAAGGCGGTACCTATGAGCTGCGGGCAGGGGCATCCAGCCAGGATATCCGGCTGACAACACAGATTCAGGTACAGGGGACGGATGCACCTTTGCCCTACCGGGAAGTTCCGCTGCCGCATTACCAGTCCGGCTGTGTCCACATGGTTACCGATGAGGAGTTTGCTGCTCTGCTTGACCGTCCTTTGCCGGAAGATAAGGTGGCCATTGACCGGAACATGACCCTTGGCGAGCTTGGCCACAGCCGCAGCCCTCTGGGCTGGCTGGTGGCAGCGGTACTGCGTGCTCTGCTGCGAGCCAGCATCAAAAAAGGCAAGCCGGATCTGAACATCCTGTTCCAGTACAATATGCCCCTGCGGGCTATGGCGAAAATGACCGGCGGTGCAGTCAGCATGGGCATGGTGGATGGCATTGTGATGGAGCTGAAAGGCTTCTGGGTTCTGGGCATCCTGCGGGTACTCTACGAAGCCGTTAAGAACATCGTGCTGAACAAACAGCTGGAACATCGCCTGCAAAAAAGCTGAGGGATCTTTTATGAATATCTGGAATACCTTTGCGGCCAAGCACCCGGCCGCTGCGAAATGGGTGCGGGAGGGCGGTCTGTTTGTGATCGTCTCGAACCTTATCACTGTGTTCAAATACCTGCTTCTGCAATTTCTGCCCAAAGTCTTTGCGGGTCTGCCGATGGTGGACTTTGGATGGCCGGGCATTGACATCACCTTGTTTGGCGAGACCTTCAAATGGAACATCCTGGGCTATGACGCAGCCCATGGCGGGCTGCCCTACTTCTGTGCCTACATGGTGGCGATGGTGCTGGGCGAGGTGATCAACTTCCCCATCCAGCGCAGCTTTGTATTCCGCAGCAAGGGTAACCTGGCAAAGCAGATCGGCTGGTATGTGCTGGCGTTCTGCATCATCACCTGCATCGTCAACTCCATCAACTGTATCTGGGTGGCGGTGGCCGGGATGTTTGTCCCGGACTTCATCTACAACATCGGCACCACGGTGCTCAACGGCGGCATCTCGATGGTGATCTTCTTCTTTGTCAACAAGATCATCTTCCCTGAAGGGGCCGCAAAATAATTTCTGCCATTCTCATTTTTATTTTTCTTCTTCATACAGATAGCCCTGGCGCAGTGTCCTTGCTAAGACACCCGCGCCAGGGCTGTTTGTTTTATCGTGGGATATGTAACGTAAAATCAGGTGAACAATCACCGTCTCCCGGTAGACTTTCCCGACCGTTGACCACCGCGCACTAACAAAAGCCCCACTGGGGCTTTTGTTGCCCCACCTGCGGCGGGGCCGTGCTGTTCAAGTTCTCTTATCCGCACACAACGAAAAACCAGGTACACATCGTGTACCTGGTTTTTCTGGTGCGGATAAGAGGACTTGAACCTCCACCGAGTTGCCCCGATTAGAACCTGAATCTAACGCGTCTGCCAATTCCGCCATATCCGCATATTTTGTTTTTGTGTCGTGGGCTTGTCGCCCGGAACGTTTGTTATTATATCACAACTGTGGAGAATGTCAAGCGCTTTTTGAACTTTTTCTGACAGAAATTTTTCATGGCCGGAAAGAGCAGAAAAAATGCCGCAGATATGGTACAATAGCGTTGGACAAAAAAGGGGCACTGCATCCCCATAGGGAGGATACCACATGAACATCCAGATCTTTGGCACCAAAAAATGCTTTGACACCAAAAAGGCACAGCGATATTTCAAAGAGCGGGGGATCCGCTTTCAGATGATCGACCTGAAAGAAAAAGAGATGAGCCGGGGCGAGTTTGACAACGTCTGCCGTGCATTGGGGGGCTGGCAGCAGCTGGTAGACCCCAATGCCAAGGACAAGCAGACCCTTGCGCTGCTGGAGGCTTTGGTGGACTGGCAGCAGGAGGACAAGCTGTTTGAGAATCAGCAGCTGTTCCGCACGCCGGTGGTGCGCAATGGCCGGCAGGCTACGGTAGGCTATCAGCCCCAGGTGTGGCAAAGCTGGGAATAACGGCGTTTTTCACAAAAAAACCACCGCCCGGCTTTTGCGCTGCGCTGTGGAATATGATATACTGATAAAGTAAGCGCAAAGCGGCGCCTTTTTGCTGCGCCGTCAGCCTGCGCATGGGGCGCATCTGGCCTGGCCAGATGCAGTACCCGGAAATTATCGCGCCTGCCAGCGGGCAGGGCGCAGATCACCCTTGGGAGAATACGATTATGAAAACCTATATGACCCCAGAAGAACATGACCGGCTGCATCGCCGCCGATGGCGTCAGGTGCTGGGCTTTGCCGTTGCGGTATTGGCACTGGTGGGCGCTTTTACTGTGCTGCGGACTGGTGTGCAAGGCGTGGCCCAACTGTTCGACGATACCGAACAGCGTCAGGAATACGAAGATAAACTGGAGGGGCTGGTCTTGTTTGACCCGCTGCCTTTTGAAGGCATAGAGAATATCAATGACCTTACCCTGCGGGAGGCCGCAGTCTGGGGCACGGTTTATGCCATCCAGGAGACCCAGGGCGGCTTTGAAAACTATGCGACCGACCCGGAGACCGAGCAGCTGCTTCTGCCGTCGGTAGATGTGGATGCCTATCTGGCAAAGCTGGTGGGACCCAGCTTCAAATTGACCCACCGGAGCTTTGAGATGGAGGACATGGAGATCGTTTTTGACGATGCCACCCAGTGCTATAAGATCCCGGTCACTGGCAGCGTGGGCTATTATCGGGCCACCGTTACCGACCTGTTCAAAAAGAGCGGCAAGCTCCATGTGACCGTTGGTTACATTCCGCTGCAAAGCCAGGATGACAGCATCCTCAGCACCAGCATTGACACGCCTACCCGATACATGGACTATCTGTTTGAGCGGCAGAGCGGCAGCTGGTATCTGACCGGCCTGACCGAAAGCGAGACCAAGCCTGCCTCCAGCGCGGCGGCATCCTCCTCCAGCAGCGTTTCCTCCTCGATGGCGGATACAGATGTGCAGGATGCGATCATGGCCAGCGTGGAATCCGGCTCTCCGGTCGCCAGCGAGCCTGCGGCCAGTTCGCAGGCAGAAGGGGAAGCTGAGGCGGATGCAGCAGCAAAAAGCGCCCCTGCGGACAGCGCAGCTTCCAGCGAAGCAGACAGCTCGGCGGGCTGAGCCGACTGCCCTATAAAAGAAAAGCAGACACTTGCAGGACGCAGGTGTCTGCTTTTTTGTTCAAAGGTCGATCAGGATCTTGCGGCAGGCAGGGCAATAAAATGCCTGCTTGTAGTAGCCGTCCCAGTTATCCGGTTCAGTCAGTTTCAGCCCGTTTTGGGCAGGCAGGAGTTTGACCTTGGGGGATGTGTCCCAAAAGATCTCTCTGGGAGATTTGATATAGCCGCTGGACATCTCGGCGCTGCAGTAGGGACAATTCATACTGGGACCTCCTTTTTATTTTAAGTGGAAGGGAACAACCACAAGGCGATACCACAGATAGGGCACCATGTTCCAGATCATCCAAAGTTCCATCAGCAGGTAATTGGGCAGGTCTTTCCAGCGGAAAGGACGTTTGCCCAGCTTGCCCTCCCGCAGCAGAGCAATGGCCTCCCTCATGCCCTGATCCCAGGCGTCGCCAAACCCTTGTTTGTGGAACTTGTAGTACTTGAGCAGGTAGCCCAAGGCCAAAGGTACTGCGTTGGCAGCCAGCATCAGCAGAGGCTGATTTTTCAGGGGCAGCAGCAGGCTGTTGCGGCCGCTTTGCAGGCTTTTGAAGGCGTTGTACCGCACTGCGCCGGTGCTGGCGCCGCAGATATGGTAGCAGCGGGCCTCCGGGCAGAGCACGTTTTTATATCCGGCGTTGTTGGCCCGCCAGCTGAGATCTACATCCTCAAAATAGGCAAAGAAATTCTCGTCAAAACCGCCGATCTCATCCAGGATGCTTTTGCGGTAAAGAGCAGCTCCGCCGCAGGCAGAAAAGATCCGCCGCTGTTTTTGGTACCGGCTGGCCAGCCGTCCGTCCCCCTCTTTACAGGCAAAGCCCATCCAGGTAACGTAATCCCCCGCATCGTCTGCCAGGTCCCGCTCAAAATGGCGCAGCATCAGGCTTTGTACAGCAAAGATCCGTGGGTCGGAACGGGCGGTGCGCAGCAGTGCAGCCAGCCAATCCGGTTCAGCAAAGGCGTCGTTGTTGAACAGCACCACGAACTCGCTGTCCGCTAAGGCGATGCCCTGGTTTACTGCGTGGGAAAAACCCGTGTTGCAGCCATTTTCGATCAGGGTGAAGTTGGGGCGGCCGCAGTAGCTGCGGGCTTGTGCCAGGCTCTCGTCGGTAGAGCCGTTGTCCACGACGATGAGGCGGAAATCCTGTTCGGTCTGGGCGTAGATGGACTCGATGGAGTCCCGCAGCCAGCCTTGGCCGTTGATGTTGGGGATGACGATGGTGGCTTTCATATCCTGTTTACTCCTGGTTTTTTCTGTCTGTACTCGAAAGTATAGCATATTTTCGCGCAAAAAAACAGACCGTGCTTTCGCGCACTCCACGAAAGTACGGTCTGTTTTGTGGGAAAGATCAGGCAGCCAGAGCCTTTTCGATGTTGGCCAGCACCTGGTCGCTGTTTTCGCAGCACACCAGAACGACCTCGCCGGTGGACAGAGTCTTGACCTGAGCAGCCTTGGCGATCTCGTACTGATCCATCAGGTAGTTCTCCATGGTCTGACGCTGGCCGTCCACAAAGGCCTGCAGGGCGTCCACCACATCCTGGGTCTTGCCCTCAGCGGGCTTGACGATGGCGATGCCGTAGCTGCGCACTATCATAGCCGAAACAGAAGCGGCAAAGTCCTGATACATCTCCGGCTCCAGACCCAGCAGAGGCATCAGCATATCCCGTGCAGAGCTTTCGGCCTGCTCCGGCTCCATATCCTCTGCGCCGCCGTACTGTACGGTGTACTTGCCGTCCTTCTCGGTAAAGATCATATTGTACTGGTTATCCTCTTCGCTGCGGGCGTCGTGGATGATCTGCACATAGTCCTTAGGCTCCGTATTCTGGTTGCTGTTTGCAGAAGAGCCGCCGCCGCAGCCCACCAGGCCCAGCAGGGCCGCACCAGCCAGCAGAGTTGCAATAATACGCTTCATATGAAAGTTCCTTTCTGTTGTTCCATGATTATAATGTGTGCCCCAAGAGAGGCTCTGTTATCCAAAGCATGCGTCGTGTGCGCCGCTCTTATTCTGAAAACGAACCACCCGGCCGGATTATTGCATCCCGGCTTCAAAAATGAAAAAAGAAGCTGAGGTAAACTGAATAAAGGGCGGTATGAGTCGGGAGCACCCTGGTTTGTTAGGCTGTAGAAACCGCCTCAGTAATTTTTTGGACGAGTTCTTTATGTAGGGTAGAGATGCGTTGATTTCTTTTTCCGTAAACGAAAAATTCCCAGGTGAGCTGTAAATCATGCAGAAAACAGAAACAAAGATCGGAAGGAAGGGCATCTTGCTTGCCAGCATAGAAAGAGACAAAGCCCTGGCGGAGAAGGTCCTTGGTCAACTCCCAGTCAGCATCACCTAAAACACTATCAATGCTTAAACCATAAGATTGCAAACATTCCAGCAGCTTGGTTTGAGAACGATTTTCTGTATTTAAAGTAATGAGTGGGATATTTTTTAGATCCATAAGATACAACGCTTTTTTTTGGCAGAGAGGATTTTCTTGTGAGAAAATGATGCCGATAGGGCTTTCAATATGGGCTAGCTGCATAAAATCGCTGCTGTTTAGAGGTGAGGTGGTAATTACTAGGTCACAATCATGGTTTCGATAGACTCGTCCGCTTTCAGTATCGGTATAGCTATGGTAACGAAGCTGTACTTCTGGATGCAGCTTTTGAAAATCTGGAAAGAAGTGTGGAGGAAGTTCCTGCAAAAGGCCCATAAAAAACCCAATGCGCAACTGTGGTTTTGCGTGAAAATGTCGTAACTGCTGGAGTATGCTGTCCCGTTCAGTTAAATGTGGACGGACCTGCTGTTCCAACAGATGGCCGGCATCTGTAAGGAGAACTCCGCTGGTGGAACGCGCGAATAGCTGTACGCCGAGTTCTTGTTCTAGATTTGAAATTGACTTACTGATAGCTTGCTGGCTGACAAAGCAGGTTTTAGCAGCCTGACTGATGCTTTTTTGCTCGCAGACAGCGAGGAAAAATTCAAGCTGTTTGTATTCCATGAGAAAGCACCTCTTTACAATCCTGAGTTGTGACGCATGAACTTTTATTCAATTGCTAAAATCTTAACGATAGGATAAACTTTACTTAGTATAAAACTTTTATACCTCCCATACAAGTATAAAGGAATGTGTCAAAAGAAAGGATGGGTTTGATAATGAAAAAGATCCCTCGTTCCAGCTTTTTGAAATTAGCCGCCGCAGCTGCTATGAGCAGTGTGGCAACAGGTGCTCTGACCGGCTGCAATAATTCGGCAGCCTCTTCTAGTGTGGCGTCTTCTGGTGCGGCAGTGTACACCCCTGGCACATATACTGCAAAAGCAGTGGGTATGGGAGATATCACAGTCAGCATGACTTTTACAGAGAACGCAATTACCAATGTAGTTGTGGATACCGCAAACGAAACGATCGATTTGGCCCGCGATGCAGCAGACGAGTTCCAAAAAGCGTTAATGGAAGCACAGAGCGAGAAAATCGAAGGAATCTCTGGTGCGACCTATACATCGGATGCTGTACGTAAGGCGGCGGCTTCTTGCATCCAGCAAGCAATGGGGATCGCAGCGGAGACCCCATCAGAGACGCCAGAACTCCCTGTACAAAATGGATTCCCCGCATGTGAGGAAAACTTGGGAGGTGCGACTGCCGCTGGTCGAGGAGAGATCGCTTTTGTAGAGAAAACCATTACCGAAAGCGAGATTACGGAGACTATTGAGGTGGACGTTTTGGTCTGTGGTCAGGGGCCTGCCGGTATGGCAGCTGCTCTTGCGTGCGCAGAAAAGGGTCTGCATACGGTGGCGGTAGAAAAAGGCGCTTCTCCTACGTGGCGCAGTGCCACAATGGGTGCATTCCATGACCGTGTACATGAAAAGTTTGGAGTGACTTTTGACACAAAACAGTGGCTGGATGATGCAATGGTCAACTGCTCTTACCATGGGGAACAGACGATCTATCAGAAGTGGATCGATACCTGCGATGAGGCAGTCAACTGGTTCTTGGATGAGTTGGATGTGCCACTGGAAGACTATTTCCTGACGTTTAACGCAGGAGATTTTAGGGACTTTAATGCGGCATATGATGAGCTTAGTCTCTCGCGCAGCTGGAATACATCCTTTAATATTCCCCTTACGACCGAAGAAATCAGTGCAAAACTTCAGCAGAAGATTCAGAAGGCAGGCGCAAAAGTGCTTTTCAACACGCCCGTTGTACAGCTGGTGACGGAGCAGGATCGGGTCGTGGGAGCTATTGTTAAGGGAGAAGCAGGTTATGTGAAGTACCTTACCACCAAGGGTGTAGTACTGGCTACAGGAGGTTATGAATTCAACCCTGAAAAACTAGCAGCCTGCTGCCGTCCCCGAGATTTGGCGCTGGGGCACTGGATGAACGGTACAAAAACGAATACTGGCGATGGACATGAAATGGCAAAGGCAATCGGTGCAATGGAGGATGAGTATCCCCATCCGCTGATGCTGGATCCGGAGCAGCTGATGCCTTATTTGCGGGTAAACAAACGAGGTGTACGCTTTACGGCAGAGTATGAGGCTTATAACCACCTGTCCAATGCTATTCAGGCACAGCCTGGCGCATATGATTTTTATATTGTGGATGCCAATGTGATGGATATTGTGAGCAGTATCTGGACACCTTCTTCGAGCTGCTATGGGCCAAAGGAGGTATGGGCTGGCGCAGCTACCAGTGACAAGGCCCTTAAGGCAGATACATTGGAGGAGCTGGCCCAAAAGATGGGAGTGCCCGCAGATGCTTTTGTTTCCACGATAAAGCACTGGAATGAGATGTGTGATGCTGGTGAGGATCGGGATTTCCACTTCCCCGGAAAAATGATGCACAAAATTGATACAGCACCTTTCTATGCTACGAAGGAGATGGCAAGTGCATTGTGTACCGCAGGCGGTTTGCAGATCACAGATAAGAGCGAGGTTCTGAATACCAATGCGGAGCCGATTAAAGGTCTGTATGCCATCGGTAATGTATCGGGAAGTATGTTTTCTGGGACGTATCCCCACAATGAGAACTGCTTAAGCCATAGCCGCTGCGTTACCTTTGGATATAACGTTGCGGAAACATTGGCAAATCTGTAATTGCGATAACCTTTGGTGATAAAATCATAAATATCTGACACATATAAGATAAATAACCGCCTCCACTCAATACTGTGGAGGCGGTTATTTATCTAAAAGAAAAGTCCTTGCAGAAGGGGGGAGAACATTATATTATAAACTGTTCACAGTTAAGAGCAAGGAATAGACAAGAGCTGTGAGTAAACACGGATCGATTATTCTTTACGGTAGCAGCACATCCAGCTCCCGATGGTTGACCGGGGTGGAGAGGATGATCTGGGTGCTGGTGGTGCCCAGCTTCTGAAACTCCATGATCAGATGCTCCAGCTGGGGCATACTGCTGCAGCTGACCTTGATCAAAAAGGTGTAGGCGCCTGTAACGTGGTAGCACTGCAGCACCTCCCGGCTGCTCTGCAAAAGCGCCAGCAGCTCCTCCCGGTGGGAGGGGGCGACCGAAAGACTGATCAGGGCATCCACATAGACTTGATCCGCCGGGCGGTTCAGCAGCACGGTATAGCCATTGATGATGCCGTCGGTCTCCATCTTGTGGATGCGGCTGGACACGGCGGGACTGGTCAGAGAAACTTGCTCTGCGATCTCCTTGACGGGCATGCGGGCATTCTGCACCAGCAAACTAAGGATCTTGCGATCTAAATCATCCATGACGGAATCTCCTTTGAAATCTGTTGAAATCCATAAAATTTTAAGAAAATGAAGTTTTAACTTGTGACAAAGCAACAAAACAGGGAAAAGCCTGGGGAAAACCCTGGCCCTCTTAATTATATAAAGTTTCGGACCAAAAGTAAAGGATGATAATAAAGTAAATGACAGGAAAGAGATTTGACAACAAAAGAAAAATGGGTATAATACAAAATACAAAGTCGCGGCTGACTGCAGATGCAGCCCGCAGCGGCGGCGTTTTTATTCTATTGAGATTCACTTCTTTATATACTTTCCCACCCCTCTATACACAAAAACCCGCTGCCAGGCGGGTTTTTGTGTTT
>OJQU01000397.1_pt1 | contig 30497 bp, 28 predicted proteins | sample 1598981 | NCBI WGS metagenome assembly OJQU01 (sample SAMN03922514, study PRJEB24848) | human gut metagenome | isolation source: stool sample | host: Homo sapiens | place: Germany | collected 2010-02 | reverse complement strand
TTAAAAGTTTATAACAACAAACTGGTGGAACTGCGCCAGGACCTGCAGCAGAAGGAAATCCGCAAAGCTGAACTGGGCGTAGCTCTGGAGCGTTTAAGCGCAGAGCAGCGTCAGGCTGCGGAACGGCTGGAGCTTCTGCTGGATGACCGTAATCAGGTTTCTCAGGAATATATGGCAGTTCGCCAGCAGCTTACCGATCTGCGCCCGCAGCTAACGGCTCTGGAAGCCGAAGACGCACAGGGCAAACAGCTGCTGGATGATCTGCAGAAACAAACGGCCGCAGACCACAGCGCGCTGGCATCTATCCGCAATCGTCTGCAGGATGCCAGGGTCGAACTGGAATCGACTGCCGCACGGACTACGATGATGGCCGAGCGGATGCAGCAGCTTGATGCCGATATGGGGCGTATGCAGCAGGAACTCGCTGCTAATGAAGACGAGCAAAAGCATTTGGTTGACGTGATAACGGCCAGCAAAACCAGCACTGAACAGCTGGCTGCCAGCAGTACCGCATTACTGGCCGAATTACAGACCGTTGTCGGCGGTAAAGATGAATTCGGGGCCAAACGTATTGCCATTACTGAAAAGCAGGCAGTGGCAGGCGAGAGGCTGGATTCTTTGAAAAAAGAACTGACTGTTGCTGAAACCAGGCGCAATCAGGCAGCGATGGAAATGGTACGTCAAAACAGCGACTATGACCATGCTCTGGAACAGCTGGCGACTGAATACCGTATTACTCTGGACGAAGCACGTGCCAGCGGTGATCTGCTGGATGAAAGCGATGCGGCTTTACGTCGGCGTGAACTGCGTCTGGAGCGTGAAATTGAAACCTTAGGCCCGGTAAATCCTGCGGCAATCGAACAATATGAAGCTGTCAGCGAGCGCTACGAATTTTTACAGCGTCAATACAGCGATCTTTCAGAGGCCAAAGCCAATCTGGAAGCAGTTATCAGCGAAATCAATTCCGGTATGGCCAAACGCTTCAAAGAGGCCTTCGGAAAAATAAACGAATATTTTTCCGACTGTTATGTGCGTTTATTCGGCGGCGGTACTGCTGCTTTAAAACTTACTGACCCTAATGATGTTTTAGGCAGCGGCATCGATATCGAAGTGCAGCCTCCCGGTAAAAAACTGCAGAGCCTCTTCCTGCTATCAGGCGGCGAGCGGGCCCTGACGGTTATCGCCCTGCTGTTCGCTCTGCTCAGCTATCAACCTTCGCCCTTCTGTATCCTTGACGAAATAGATGCGGCGCTTGACGAAGCTAACGTTGACCGCTTTGCGAAATTCCTGGCAGCCTATGCCGAAAGCACGCAGTTTATTGTTATCACACACCGCAAAGGCACTATGGAAGCCGCGCATGTTCTGCACGGCGTTACCATGGAAGAATCCGGTGTTTCTAAATTACTATCTGTCAAATTGAGCGAAAAGGAGTGAGAACATGGGATTTTTAGAACGACTGAAAGACGGACTCAGCAAGACCCGCCGCAACTTTACTGACCGTATCGAAGAACTTGTAGGTATGTCGGCCAAAGTCGATGAAGACTTTCTGGAAGAACTGGAAATGATCCTTCTGAGCGGTGATGTTGGTGTCAAAACCACAGAAAAGCTTATCGATGCTGTTCGTCAGGCTGCTAAAAAGAAAGAAATCGAGGGGACGGAGCAGGTTATACCGTTCCTCAAAAAATATATTGCCGAAATGCTGCAGGACGAAGGACAGCGTACCCGTATCGGTGCCAAACCTACGGTTATTCTTGTCGTGGGCGTCAATGGTGTTGGTAAAACCACTACTATCGGCAAGCTGGCCAACTATTTTCATCTGTTCAAATACAAAGTCATGCTGGCTGCCGGCGATACCTTCCGTGCCGCCGCTGCCGAACAGCTGCAGATTTGGGGGGAGCGTGCCGGCTGCGAAGTTATCCGTCACGAAGAAGGCGCTGATCCGGCTGCCGTGGTTTTTGACGCTGTCAAAGCTGCTATTGCCCGCAATGTCGACGTACTTTTTATTGACACTGCCGGACGGCTGCATAATAAAACCAATCTGATGAACGAACTGGAGAAAGTACACCGCATCATCAAACGCGAGATACCAGAAGCTCCGCATGAAACCTTTCTCGTGCTGGATGCAACGACAGGGCAGAACGCTATCAATCAGGCCAAAGTCTTTATGGAAACCGCCAACGTCACCGGTGTTGTGCTGACCAAGCTCGACGGTACGGCTAAAGGCGGTGTCGTTATTGCTATCAAAGAAGAACTTGGCTTGCCTGTTAAGTGGATCGGTGTCGGCGAAGGCATTATGGATTTCCGGCCCTTTGAAGCCGATAAATTTGTCGACGCCTTGTTTGATGGTGACAAGTAAAAATGCTTGACAGCCTCTGCGATTTTCGATATAATACCAAAGTCGGATAAAATATGTAAAGATTTTGGTGATTGAAATGCAGGAAAACAGTTTGGAGCAAAGAGTACGGTTAGGACGTTTGTTCGATGCCTACGGCTGCCTGCTCACCGAAAAACAGCAAAAATGTCTGGAGCTGTATTTCTGCGACGACCTTTCGCTGGCTGAGATAGCCGATGAACTTGAAGTATCAAGACAAGCGATACATGACCTTATCAAACGGGTAGAGCATACTCTGGAACGCTATGAAAGCAAACTGGCGCTGCTGGCCCGCGATGATCACGATAAAAAGCTGCTGGAAGAAATGAGCCGGCTGCTGGCTGACCACCTTGCCCAAAGCGGTGGTTCGGCAGAACTTCAACAAGTACGCCGCATTTTAGACGAATTGAGCGGCGAAAGTAGGTAAAAATGGCTTTTGAAAATTTATCTGAAAGACTGCAAAATGCGATAAAAATGTTCCGCGGCAGCGGCAAAATAACAGAAGACGATCTTAAAGCGCCTCTGCGCGAAGTGCGGATGGCTCTGCTTGAAGCCGACGTCAACTTTAAAGTCGTTAAAGATTTTGTTGCCAATATCAAAGAACGCGCGCTGGGCGAAACAGTTCAGCAAAGCCTGACTCCCGGTCAGCAGATCATCAAGATCGTCAACGACGAACTGACCCAGCTTTTGGGCGGCACACAAAGCAAGCTCACCGTAGCGGACAAACCGCCTACAGTCATTATGCTGGTAGGTCTGCAGGGCGCTGGTAAAACTACTACCGCCGGCAAGCTTGGCAGCCTGCTGCGGAAAAAAGGCAAAAAGCCGTTGCTTGTAGCGGGCGACGTTTACCGTCCTGCGGCTATCAAACAATTACAGGTTCTGGGCGAACAGCTCTCACTGCCTGTCTTTGCTCTTGGCGATCAGGTATCTCCGGTCGAGATAGCGCGCAAGGCAATGGATAAAGCATTCTCACTGGCTTGCGACACGGTAATCATCGATACCGCGGGCCGCTTACATATCAACGAAGAACTGATGGACGAACTGCGCAATATCAAAGCTGCCGTCAATCCGCATGAAATATTGCTGGTTGTCGATGCGATGACAGGCCAGGACGCAGTCACTGTAGCCGAAAGCTTCAACGGCGAGCTGGGCATAGACGGACTTATCGTTACCAAGCTCGACGGCGACGCCAGAGGCGGTGCTGTATTGTCAGTAAAAGCAGTTACCGGACGCCCGGTCAAATTTGTCGGTATGGGTGAAAAGCTTGACGCTTTGGAACCTTTCCATCCCGACCGTATGGCATCCCGTATTCTGGGCATGGGCGATATCCTGTCTCTGATCGAAAAGATCCAGTCCACGACCGACCTTGCCAAAGCTTTGGAAATGGAAAAGAAACTGCGCAAAGACGAATTCACGCTCGAGCAGTTCCTGGAACAAATGCAGCAGGTCAAAAAAATGGGCTCGCTGGAAACTATTTTGGGGCTTATCCCCGGTATGAGCGGCATCAGCCAAAAGCTGAAAGAAGCCAACGTTGACGAAAAAGAATTCGACCGCGTTGAAGCCATCATCCGTTCCATGACCCCGAAAGAACGCCGTCACCCCGATATCATCAACGGCAGCCGCCGTAAACGTATCGCAGCAGGCTGCGGTATGCGCGTGCAGGATGTCAACAAGCTTCTCAAAAACTTTGAAGAAAGCAAAAAGATGATGAAAAAGATGCAGGGTATGGCCAAGTTTGCTTCAAAAGGCGGTTTCAAAATGCCTTTTATGAACAAATAAATTTAAATCAACATCTGGTTTAAGGAGGTGAAATAGACATGGCAGTTAAAATCCGTTTAAAACGTATGGGCTCTAAAAAAGCTCCTTTTTACCGTATCGTTGTTGCTGACTCCCGCTCTCCGCGTGACGGCCGCATCATCGAAAGCATCGGTTTCTATGATTCCACTGTACAACCCGCTACCGTAAAGATCGACGAAGAGAAAGCTCTTTCCTGGATGGCTAAAGGTGCACAACCTACTGATACCGTTAAAAACCTTTTCAGCAAAGACGGCATCATGAAAAAATATGCTGAATCTAAAGCAAAATAAGAAATGAGGCGTGATTTGCATGAAAGAATTGGTAGAAGTCATGGCCAAGTCTCTAGTGAGTAATCCGTCTGCAGTAGTCGTGGAGGAGGAAACCACCGGAACATCAACGGTGCTTCGCCTCCATGTTGCTCCTGAAGATATGGGTAAAGTTATTGGAAAACAGGGCCGCATTGCTAAAGCAATCAGAACTGTCATGAAAGCTGTTGCAACCCGTGAGAATGTAAAAGTTGTCGTAGAGATTGTCTAAGACGTATAAGGATGGTAAACGATATGGATAAAATGTTTGTACGTGTTCCGGTTGCAATAAAAGCAAAAGTAACAGAAGATCTCAAGTTGAAAATTATTGGAGATGTCCAAAACACCATAAAAACGATTAATCTGGATATCGAGCACTTCGAATTCCAAGCCAAAAAAGCTCTTTCTCAGGCCGCCAGCGACCTGAGCGTACTTCCTTCACTGCGTGAGCAGATTGAAATGGAAAGAAACAAGATCAATGCCGCTAAAGCAGAAGCCGAAGATAAACTTAAACGCGCTGAAGCTTTGGAGATCGGTGCGGAGATCGGTCACGGTACACTTGAACGTACTGTCGAGATCACCATAGGCACTGATATCGACGCTCTGATGGGCGCCGAGATCCTCACTGAGGATGGCAAGATCATTGCTTTCCGCGAATGATATGGAAAAACAAGTAGTTATTGGCACTATTATCGCTCCGCACGGTGTGCGGGGCGATATTCGTATTCTGCCGCAGACAGATCATCCTGAACAATTTTTAGAGCTTTCCTCTTTGCTGCTCGAAGACGGCCGTTCGCTTCAGATCACCTCTGCCCGGTTCCATAAACGTATGGTACTGATGAAATGCAGGGGTGTGGAAACAATGAACGATGCCGAACTGCTGCGCGGCAAAAAGGTTTTAATCAACAGTGAAGATCTGCCTCAGCTTGAAGAAGGCGAATATTATGTAGCCGACCTGCTCGGACTGCCCGTATTCGATACGGCAGGAACACAGCTCGGCACATTGAAAGACGTGTTCAGCACCGGCAGCAACGACGTTTACGTTATTGCTGTACCGGAAGGCAAGGACATCCTCGTCCCGGCCCTCAAAAAGCACGTTAAGGAAATCAATATTACAGACCGTAAGATCGTGGTCGAATTACCTGAATGGACAGATGCACCGTGAGATTTCTCTTTATTACCTTATTTCCTGAACAAATTGAACAAGCGGCCGGTCACAGCATTATCAAACGCGCCGTCGATGCGGGACTTGTAGAAGTCAGCTGCATCAATCCGCGCGATTTTGCAACTGACAGGCACCGTACAGTGGACGATACGCCCTTTGGCGGCGGTGCCGGCATGGTTTTGAAGCCAGAGCCGATGGTAGCGGCTATCCGCATGGCCAAACAGCAGCTGCCTGCAGCGCGGGTTATTGCCATGTGCCCGGGCGGGCGCACATTAAAGCAGGGTATCGTTGAAGAATATGCCCGCAGCGGCCAGGATCTCATTCTGGTCTGCGGTCATTATGAAGGCTTCGATGAACGGATCTTCAACTGGGTCGATGAAAAACTTTCCATTGGCGACTATGTACTTACCGGCGGCGAACTGCCGGCACTGATAGTTATGGACGCTGTAGCGCGCTTTATACCGGGCGTTCTTGGAAAAATGGCCAGTGCCGTTGAAGACTCTTTCAGTACGGGACTGCTGGAATATCCTCAGTACACCCGGCCGGTGGAATTTGAAGGACTGGAAGTACCGGAAGTGCTGCGTAACGGCAATCACTCTCTGATCAATCGCTGGCGCCGTAAAGAAGCCCTTAAAGCGACTTATCTGCACAGGCCTGATCTGCTTGCAGAGCTTGGTAAAGAGGATGTGTTGCTTCTTAACGAAATCAAACAGGAACTCGCAGGTGATAATAATGGCTAACCTTTATCTGGGGCTGGTGCATTATCCTATTTACAATAAAAATATGCAGGTCATTGCTACGGCCGTCACTAACTTCGATATCCACGATATTTCGCGTACCGCCCGCACCTATGATGTCAAAAAATATTTTTTGATCCATCCTCTGGAGGTACAGGCTGAAATCATCAAAAGGATAACTGACTATTGGCAGCATGGTTACGGCAAAACCTATAATCCTGACCGCAGCAACGCGCTGGAACGTGTAACTTATACGTCCAGCATTGAGTCGGCTATTGCCGCGGTTACTGAAATAGAGGGGCAGGCGCCGGTTACGATTACTACCGATGCCCGCACCTATCCTAATACAGTGACCTATGGCTTTGTACGAAAGTTGCTGCACAGCGGTGATAAACCTCTGCTGCTGCTTTTTGGTACCGGCTTTGGTATGGAACAGGAAACAATGAACAGTTTTGATTATGTACTTGAACCTGTTTATGGTCCCTGCGACTATAATCACCTGTGTGTGCGCTCTGCGGCTGCGATTATTTTAGACCGGCTGGCCGGTGAGGCCTGGTGGGAAAAATAACTGTCAAAATGCTTAAAAAATAATTGCAACTAATTGAACAGTATGATATAATGTCATTTGTGTAAAACGGACGGTCCGCTGTGGTGTGTTCGCACATGAACGTCTATGATTCGAGGAGGAAATTATGAATATTATTGAAGTATTGGAACAAGAACAGCTTCGTTCCGACATCCCTGACTTCCGTGCAGGCGACACCGTAAAAGTTTATGTAAAAGTAGTCGAAGGTACTCGTGAACGCGTACAGATGTACGAAGGTGTAGTAATTGCGCGCAGCGGCGCCGGCGTTCGTGAAATGTTCACCGTTCGTCGTATTTCTTACGGCGTAGGCGTTGAAAGAACATTCCCGATCCACAGCCCACGTTTGGAGAAAATCGAAGTTTCCCGTCGTGGTATCGTTCGCAGAGCAAAACTCTACTATCTGCGCAGCCTTACCGGTAAAGCTGCTCGTATTCGCGAACGCAGATAATCGGTATCAAATTACAGATCGTAAATCAAAAGACCCTTTCAGTTCAGCTGAAAGGGTCTTTTTGTGTTTTAATCAAGATAAATTCTACCATAATGGATAAAAACAGCATTACCATATAGGTAAGTAAAAATGCGCATCTTACTTAGTCGATATTGAAAAGGAGTGTTATTTATGCAGGCGATCGAAAAGAAATATTGCGGAGAATACAAAATAGGCGAATTTTATGAAGGCGCTGTCAAAACAAATAAAAAACCAATTCCTCTTACTGCGGCGATCTGTATCGTCAATGACAGAAAGAACAACGAGCTTGTTTTAGGTAATTATCTGGTCTGCGAAGGCGGGGAAACAGAAAGCAGTTTATTTGATACAGAACAGTTCAATGGCAAATGCTTCTATATGGTTTCTGCCAGCCGCATCAAAAGCGGGGCTGCTGATGAACCCTTAAATGTAGGTTTGAAAGTCAAGCTGCATTTTGAACGTAAAAATTATGCAGAGTTTCTGATCACTGAATTGAACGGCAAAAAATTGGAGTGTTAAGAAGGGATGAGAGCAAATGAGTAAAGTTAATTTGGTTTTTACAGCTAATGGACAAGATCATGAGCATGCAGGTACTGTATATGAAAAGCAGCAGGCTGTGAAAGCAGTTGTCGATTTTGAGATAAAGCGTAAAGAAGCAGGATTTTACACAATCAGTGGCCGTATGTCTCACAGTATATACCATAATGACAGGCCTCATTATCGGCCGGCTCCGAACTGGTTGTCAGTAGGCTATTATGCCACGAATATGCTGCTGGAATTTACTATTGATAGTGCTAAAGGCGACTGGCATGCTGTCGGGCCGACAACGACAGTTGGCACACATAGTGAGACAGCAGGGGTTCTGGTTGCAGGTACAGGCAGCGCCAGTAGCAGCGGTATGGTAAACTTTAACGCCAGCACAGCTTTTTCGGCAGCAGATGTACAGGTGATCAGTAAAAATGCCTGTTATGACAGCAAAAATAAAGCCGTGTGGGAAGTACAGCTGCCGCATGTTGGATTTCTAAGTCCTGCCAGGCCTGTCAACCCCAGACCGGCCTCTTACGGTGGCTTTGATTTTGAATTTGAGGTAGGATTAAGGACAAGAAGCGATGCCGGAGCAGTAAATATTTTATGCAAACCGAGCGTTATCTGGCTTTATGATTATACCAGGGGCATAACCCACCATACTATCGAAGCCAATAATTGGGTAAAAGATGGTGCAGGTGCCAGAAGAGACGAGTTTGAAATAGCGTTGCCTCTGGAATGAAGCCATAATCAGTAACAGCAGTAAAAAAGCAGACATTCACTTTTAGTGAATGTCTGCTTTTTATGTGTTTTGTGTTTAATTAACCAAAAGCTGCCGCATTTTATCAAGTCCTTTTAATCGGTGCTTGGTGACATTGCGTACAGTGCAGCCCAGACGTCCTGCCACCTCGGCCGGCTTCAGGTCATCTAAAAACAGCAGCGTCAGTATTTGCCTCTGTTCTGCACTTAACTGCCGCAGCGCTTCCTGCAGTTCCAGTGAAAGTAAAAAACGTGCCAGCTCGTCCAGACGCTCACCTGCTGCACAGCCTGTCTCCAGCAGGGCGATTCCGGCTTCGCTGTCCGTATCTGTCTGGGCTTCGTTTTCCCAAATTCTGCCCTGCTTCTGCATCGCGTCAAAAACAGCAAAATGCACCTTACAGCGTGCCAGCCCGGGCCAGTTTTCAAAATCAGCGCCCTTATACTGCAAAACCAGCTCAATAAAGGCCAGAACGGCGATACCTTCTGCGTCTTTTCCCAGCGACCTGTAAAACATCTCACGGCGGGCCTCACTTTTTAAAAGCGGCTTAAAATCAGCGCATAACTGCAGCAGTGCTGCTTTATTACCAGCCTGGGCGGCGGTTATCAATGCTTTCAATCTCTCTGCCTGTTCAGGTAAATTTTTTATAACGATCAGTTCTCTCTATAATTTTATGATACCCGGCTATACTGTAAAACGTCGCGCGCAACAACAAACAGTCTAAACTTTTTCGACGAAAATTAACACCCTATACAATCAGGTGTTAATTTTATGCCTTTACTGCTTAAAATAATGGCGGGAGGGATAGCATGCAAAAATATATAGGCCGGCAGCTGAAAACAGCGCGGCTAAATAAAAAGCTGACCCAGGAACAGATCGCTGAAGCAGTAGGCATATCGGCCAAGCACTATGGCTGTATCGAACGCGGCGAGGTAAGTACCACTGTAGCCGTACTGACACGGTTGCAGCAGGTGCTGGAATTTGAAGTGTTTATAATGATCAAAATTTAGTCTGCTTTGGCAGGCTATTTTTTTTCGATGTTTTCGCCTTCTTGCGGGTGAAGTACGCACACGCACTTGCGGTGCGGCGCAAGTGCCGCGGAGCGTAATATCGCGGCGCTGAAAAAAATTTTAGAAAAACCTTTCTCGTGTCTTGTCGGGGGGGGACATCTGTGGTATTATAAATAAAGATTATATAAAATAATTAAAAAATACAATATTTTAACAATAAAAACATTGCTCGCAAAAGTAAAAAATAGTTTTGGTAAATATTTACCGTATTTTCCTGCCGCACAACGGCAGAAAAAATAAATTGCTATGATAACCAAGCATAAAATCTAAGGAGTTGGTTTTTGATGGAGTTCAAATCAAACAAAAAGAAACAGCTGGCAGCAGCAGTAACGCTGGCTGTGATGGGAGCGGCGTGGGCAGGTATGCCCGGACAGGCTTTTGCCGACAGTGCGCAGATCGGTTCGGATACTACTCCTGTTACCTGGGAATACTATAGTACCGATCCTAATCATGAGATCAGCGATAATCGCGCTGATAAATCGGGTGCCAATGTTTTCGCAGCTCAATATCATCAGAACTTTAATGATAATCAATGGGCCGCTTTTGGTGACATGGGCGGTAAAAGCCTCACGATCAGCAGTATGTCAGTCGAAGCTATCCAGGGTAAAGACGGTGTTGGTGCAGCAGCCGGGGATACAGTTAAAGAAGGTGCTTTTGGGCAGGCTGGCGGTATGGCTTCCGTGCAGGGAGTTTACAGCACCAATATCAGCAACGCTGTTATCGCTATCAGCGGAGATGTTACGCTTAGCGCTTTAGGTGGCAAAACTTACAGTGATGCTACTAGCGGCGGTACCTTCCAGCATCAAGGGCAAAAAGGTATCGATGGCAGTACTGATGCTGCCTTAAAAGGCGGCGAAGGAGCAAAAGGCGGCATTGGCGGTAAAGCAGTTGCTACCGGCATCGAGATCGGCAACGGACAAAATGTCAGTATCACTGGCGGCTCTTTGACAGTCAGCGCAGTTGCTGAACAAGGCGGGCACGGCGGTTACGGCGGCGAAGGCGGTATCGGTGCAGCTGGTACTGATGGGAATAAAGGTACAACTTATACGCAGGAATATCTTGCCGGGCAAACTGCTAAGCAAGCAGGTCAGACTGATGCTCAGGCCGACAATAATGGCCACACGGGTAAAACTGGCGGCGTTGGTACTGCAGCAGTAGCCGGCTCGACAGGCGGCACAGGCGGTAATGGCGCAGCTGGCGGTGACGGTGGTACAGCTACGGCTAATGGTTTAAAAATAAATAATATCACCAATGCCAGCATTGCTTTGAACGGTTTGACCGTAACGGCTGCAGCCGGTAATGGTAATGCCGGCGGCCAAGGCGGCAAAGGTGGACAAGGCGGCGTTGGCGGCACTGGCGGCGAAGGTGGTAACGGTTCTTTCGGTGAAAAGGGCGGTGACCTGGATTCTGCTGATCTGACATTTGCTGATGATGGTGCAGCAACAGTAACCAGTAATACTTTAGGTAGTGCCGGTCCCGGTTCTGTTGGCACCTATGATACTGTAACTACAATTACGATGCAGCATCAGACTTTATCAGGGAACACTTATGGCGGTGCTGGCGGCAACGGTGGTGCGGGTGCTACTGGTGCTGTAGGCGGTACTGGCGGCGTTGGTGGTAACGGCGGTAACGGCGGCCAGGGCGGAGCAGCTACAGCTGCAGGGTTTACAGGCAGCGGCCTGAAAATGAATGTTGATTTAGGTGCAGTCACTGTAACTGCTGCCGGTGGTGACGGCGCTAAAGGCGGACTGGGCGGTAACGGTGGTGACGGCGGTAAAGGTGGTTTTGGCGGCAAAGGCGGTCAGGCAGGTCAGGCCGGATCCAACCATGTTTATACTGGATCACAGGACCAAAAAACAACAAGTATACAAAAATATGTCGGGATTTCCAGCACTGATCCCACTAGCCATGTAGTCAGCTATGGTTGGGTGGAAGCTGGCAACCCTCTCGTTTCCGGTCCGGATATTATCAACTTGAATGTGTCTAATGCAGAAGCCAACAGAACAGAAGCTAACGACGGCAAAGGGGGCGTGGGCGGTACTGGCGGCAAAGGCGGTAGTGGTGGCGCTGTTGGTATTAACGGCATCAGCGGTGCAGGCGGCAGCGCTGTTAGCACAGGACTTGCTTTCACTGACAGCGAAATAAGTCTCAAGGCAACTGCTATCACTGCTGCCGCTACAGCAGGTAATGGCGTGGGCACGATCGCAGCCAGCGGGACGGACAAAACTGATGGTGCAGACGGTGCTACAGGTACTGCAGCTACGGATATCAACGGTACAGACGGCGGCGCTGGTGGTACTGGCGGTACAGGTTCTACTAAACATGAGGCGATCGCTCAAAGCAGTAACGGCCAAAATGCTACAGCTAACGCTTTCACGACTACAGGCGGAATGCTCAATGTAATGTCTGACAGCGGTTTGACGATCGCAGCCAAAGCTGAAAATGCAGCTGAGTTAAATTCTGCCAAGGCAGTTACCGCAGTTAAGTCTGATAGTGTTTATGCGGTCAAAGGTGACTTTACTGTTACAGCTACGGCAGCAGGCGATGTCAACAGCGCTGATTATGCAACTGATGACGGCGGCACGACCTGGACTGGCTATAAAGCTGCTGCGACCAACACGAAAACTGATGCTACTGGCTTTACGATCAATGGCGGTTCCATGATCGCTGATGTTACAGGCAAGTTTACTGTTGAGGCTAAAGCTGATGGCGGTGAAACAAAGGATCTTGCCCAGGGTATGGCAGTGGATAATACTACTGTAAAAGTACATACCACCGGAGCTATCGAGATCAAAGCGACTGCCGGCGTATCTACAAACACTGCTAATCAAATAGCTCAGGGTATAGAAGGTAATAATAATAACCTTGAGTTCGTTAGTGAAACCGGCGGCATCAAAGTAACCGCTCTTGGCGGAACTGGAACAGGGCTTAACAAAGAATATTCTGTCTGGACTTATGACAGCAATGTTACCTTTGACGCCAAAGACGCGGCAGAAGGTATCGTACTGAATGGTGATGTTGCGGTTGTTACCAATAAAACAACTACGAGCATTCTTAATTTGAAGTCTGATACTACAGTCAACGGCACCGAAACAGAGGGCGGTCATAGCAAAGGGAGCATTACTATAACCGGTTCGACTATGAACCTGACCGATAACCTCTCAACTTTGAAGGTTGCGGCAACGACTGTTTTAGATGGCAGCAGTGTTTACTTCTTTGATGATAACAATCAGGCAGATAAATACAACGGCACCGACTACCGTACGATCGATACCAAAGATTTGACGGCGACCGGTACGAACGAGCTCTTTATGCGTACCAATGCTAATGGCGTTTATGGTCAAGCTGCTGGCAGCGACCAGATCTTTGTTTCAGCAGAGGGCGGTTCTACTACTGCAACAGGAAGCGGCACTTACAACATTACTGTTTTTGACCAGGGGATGCGCAACGGCTATAACAACGCTGATGGTGTTGCAAACAAAGGCCATTTGCTGGATGATGTCAAACTGATCGAAAACGCTGATGCCGGCGGCAATTATAATATCAACGAAATGCAATATGACAACGGCGTTTGGTCTTATGAATACGCAGGCAAAGCGGAGATCGTTGACGGCAGCCTGAACCTGACTGAGATCAACACAAAAGCAGCAGTTCAATCCACTGCTCAAAAAACAGCGCAGGATGCTAATAAGATCGCAGCCGGTGCGGCAGTGACCCTGTTCGGCGCTGACGAAACTTTGATGGAACGTCTGGGCGATGTGCGTAATTCCGGTGACGACAACGACGGCGTCTGGGCCAAATACGTCGGCGGCAAGATCAAAGTCGACGGCATTGACGGCGATAACGACTTCAAATACAACGGTTTTGCCGCAGGCTACGACCGTGAAGTTGGCAATAACTGGCGTATCGGCCTGGCAGGGCAATATGCTAAAGGTGATACCACTCTGACAGGCGGCGACGGCGAGATCAAAGCTGCGGCAGGAGCCCTATATGGCACCTGGACCGGTGACAAAGGCCACCATGTGGACATTATCGCCAAAGTCGGCAAAGTCGACAGTGAAACCAGCTCTTACGGCGGCACGATCGCTCAAAAACTGGACGGCGATTTTGGCAGCACGGCATTGAGCTTTGCGGTGGAATACGGCTACCGTCAGCAGCTGAACGACGGCTGGTTCATCGAGCCGATGGCGCGCGCCAGCTATGTACGTCTGGGCAGCGACGACTATACCGTAACTACCCGTGACGGCAGCATGAATGTAACTAACGACAGCATGAACAGTATCATTTTGCGTGGCGGCTTCCTGCTGGGCAAGACCTTTGCTGAAAGCAGTAACGTTTATCTGAAAGCAGCGATCCTGCATGATTTCGACGGCGACCTCAATACCAGCATCCGTGCGGACGGACGTACCGCCGGCTACAGTGAGAGCATCGGCGGCACCGGTTTTGAATACGGTCTTGGCGTTAATCACAAATTCAATAGTGACTCCAGCATGTATTTAGACGTTGAACGTGTCAGCGGCGGCGACGTTACTAAAAACTGGGGCGTTAACGTAGGCTTCCGTTACAGCTTTTAAGTAACAGCAACGCATTAGTAAATATTCAGAGGCCACTGATTTTAGGATCGGTGGCCTTTGGTTTTTAGCTTACAATACAGCGCTAAATGGTTTCAAAATACCTTCTAAAATCTGGTATTACAGAAGCATTTACCGCTAAATGGGAGATGGGACGATGAAAAAATATCACAAGCATCTGGCGCAAGTGGTCACTCTGGGACTGCTTTTGTCATCTGGGGGGGTAATGCCCTGCGCGCAGGCGCAGGATTACGGCACCGCAGACGCACCCAAAGAACACGCTAGCGCTGCCAGTCTGAAAGGCGAGTATGACAACGTTTATATCGTCAATAATAGTTATGGTGACAGTAGTAATATGACTACTTCCACAGCTATCAATGATGATCTGCACATCAAAAATCTGCATACGGAAGTCAACAGCATTGCCGGTTCAGCAGGAATCACTGCCTTGCAGAATAATGGCGCTTCTAAAAGCGGCAATTACAAGGTAGGTGCTGCCTCGCTGACGGTAGATCGGGCCGTCATTGCCGTACATGGACAGGATGATGTTATCGGGATTTCCAGTACAGACGGCCAGCACGCGACCAATATTGCTGATCTGCAGATCGCTGTCAGTACAGTGACTGATACTGCCAATAGCAATGCTCCGACTACCGTAGCCGGTATCGATGTCGAAGGTTATTATAAACGGGTGAGCAGTTCAAATATCAGCCGCTACAATAACACCTTGACGGCGGATAACGTTAGGATCGATCTGGGTTTGGCGTCGGGAAGCGGGGCTACTGTCAATATGACCGGGGTTTTGACGAAGGGCAGTTATACAAAGTATATCGGGCAGACTGACATCAAAAATGCCGAGATCATCATCAGCCAGCGCGGCGACGGGCAGTCCAATGAAACTGTGCGCGGCGTGTGGGCGACTGAAACAGCCAGCGATAATAAACCGACATTAGGTGAAGATATAGCTTCTATCCAAAACTACGATGCTCTGGCGATCGTCACCGGCAGCAGTGAAGCTGATGCTGCAGGGTATACATCAGGGCAGGTGCAGGGCGGCAGTGAGCTGATCGGCGTGCAGGCTGACCACGGCGCGCAGGTCAAGGTCGGCGCAAAGCTGCTGATCGATATCGACAGGGTCGCCCGTAAAGCCGGCGAAGATGCTAACGGAGTGAGCGGCATTTATGTGCATAGTTACGGTAAAGTAGATTTTAATGCGGGGTTGATCAATGTACACAATGACCAGGAGGGTCAGGTTGTCGGTATCGAAGCGACTACTCATGCTGAAATTACAGGTAAAGAGCTGATACTGAGCGCCGAGTCTGACAGTGGCAGTGCTATGGGTCTTTTAGTACATAAATATGAGGACGACGCGGACGGCAACACCAAAATCACCCTTGGTGAAGCAGGAGGAGAGGCCTCTCAGGTCACTGCTGTCAGCGGCGGGGCTTTAGCTTCAGCGGTTACTGCCAACCATGCAGGCGTTATTACTTTTAACAGCGCAGCCGAGCTGACAGCTCAAAGCACTAACTATGCCGAAACAGTAGCGGCTATTAACGGCGGGCAGGTGATTTTTGCAGATAATGCTAAAGTCATGGCTGCAGGCATTGGCGAAGCAGCTGGCTATCTTTACGGTGTCAGCGCTTATTTTGATGATGACTCTGCAACGGCTGAAAGTAAAATAATTTTTCAAAAAGGCGCGTATATTGATGCTGCAGGCGGTACGGCGATTACGGCCGCTGGCAGCAGTGATACGGATGCCAAGGGCAGTATTTCCATCAATCAGGGCTCGGCGGCTGGTCTCAATGATGTAGTGATTTTGGGCAACATCGAAGCCGATAACAATGGTGTTGTCGATGTTACGCTCAATACAGCAGCATCTGTTTTCAGCGGCAGCAGTAATTTGTCAGGCAGCGGCACTGTGAACCTTGCTGTCACAGATGGCGCGGGCTGGCGTGTAACCGGAAACTCAGCAGTGACTGCTTTGCAGGCGGCTGACGGCGGTAAGATCGACATGACTGCTGACGCGGGCGCGTTCAGCACTTTGACAGTCGGCAAACTGACAGGCAGCGGTGCGGGCTTTATCGTTGACAACGACGGTACGAGCAGTGACAAGATCGATATTGCTGATTCTGAAGCCGGTACGCACAGTATCACCATCAATAATATCAGCTCATTGGTCGGTAAAACACTGGCAGCAGAGAATACTGTCATCCGCAGCAAAGGCGCAGCTGCTTTTGCAGGCGCAACTACTTACGGCGGCGGTATCTATGAATATACGCCGAATCTTGATAAAACGGCAGACGCAGATGGTTTCAATAACTGGTATGTCCAAAGCCTGAGCAGTAAGGTAGTTGGCGATGCTTTGGCTGTGGCGGCGACAAGTACGCCTGTCTATTATGCCTGGCTGCATGGCAGTGACAACTTGCGCAGCCGTTTAGGTGAACTGCGCCAAAACAGTGAGCGGGGTGCATGGGCAAGGGTCTTCGGCGGTAAACTGAGCGGCAGCGGTTATGAGAATAAATACCACACCTATCAGGTCGGTTACGATCAGACGCTCGGCAACTGGCAGCTGGGGGCAGCTTACGAATATACCAAAGGCGATGTCAGTGGTACGACCAGCGGCGACAGTAAGATCGGGGCAGTCAGTCTGTATGGCACTATGCAGCAGGCAGACGGCAGTGCTTTAGATGTCGTTTTGAAGCATGGGCGTATTTACGGCGATGTCAAGACCTGGGGGCAGTATCCTGACAGCGGTGCTTACGAGACCAACGCGACTTCATTGAGCGTGGAATACAATAAACGCTTCGAGCAGCAGCATGGTATTTTTGTAGAACCGCAAGCTCAGCTCGTTTACGGACATATCAACGGCAACAGTTATACTACGGCTAAAGGTATAGCTGTAACAACGGACGGTATCGATACGCTGGTCGGACGGCTCGGTATCAGCGCCGGGCAGCAGCTGCGGCATGGTGCTGTCTATGCGCGCCTGTCCTTGCTGCACGAATTCTGCGGCGACGGCAATGCCAGACTTATGGATAAAAACGGTGCGGCTTTGACCCGTGACTTTGATTACGGCGATACCTGGTTTGAAGCGGCGCTGGGCGGTAATGTAGCTTTAGCTAAAAACTGTGAGCTGTACGGTGATGTGGAACGCGGCTTCGGAGCTGATGTCAATAAAAAATGGGGCGCTAACCTGGGTGTGCGTTACAGCTTCTAACATAGGATAGTCGCTGTACCCGAATATTTTTAGCTTTGTGAGTCAGGTTTTGGAAAGATTATGTAAAGAAAACTGAGGAGATGGGACTATGAAAGGCTATCAAAAACATCTGGCGAAAGTGATCACTCTGGGACTACTTTTGTCATCTGGGGGGTGATACCCTGCGCGCAGGCGGCAGATTATAACGGTACGGGTACTTTATCTACAAGCAGCTGGGGAGATACTTACGATAAAATCTCGATCACGATGTCAGACCCAGGAGAAAATTGTGCCGGTATTTATGCATATGGCAGAAATAATACAACTACTGCCAACGATGCTGTTAAAGTGATGATCTCCGATAGCGGTGACGCTTATGGCTATAATGGCATCATGGCTGAAGGTGTCTCTACTTTCAAGGCAAACAAAGGCTTCGAGTTGACGATCAACAGCACAGGCACAAATAATGCAAGCGGTGAAGACGAGGTCTGGCGCAACGGCCTGCGTGTCGAGACGCAGGCCAAAGTAGAACTGGGAGCTGACTCGACCATTACTATCAACAGTGATCTGGCAGAAAGCTATACCAATGCTGTTTGGCTGGAGGGGCAAACAAATGACGACGCTTATGTGGTTGCTGTCACCGGCAAAGGTTTGACAGTCAATGTCAATAAAGATAATGCGAATCAGCAGATGAATTATGCTTCCGGTGTCACGATGCAGGATGGTTCTAAAATGGACTTGCATGGTGACCTGAAGCTGCACATTGAGGCTGCTAAAGAAATCGATGGTATCCGGATGCGCGATTGGAGCTATGGTGATGCCGCTAATACATTACAGGCACAGAATCTTGAGATCTATGCCAAAACGACCGACGGAAGGATCAAAGGGATCAACTCTGAAGGTGAGCATGATAAGCTTACCATTGGCGGGGCTACCAATATCAAGCTGGAAGGTCAGGGCAATGTAGCAGGGATCCTGATCCAGGGTAGTGACGCAGACAGCAGTTTTGGCAAAACTGTGATTGATGTTACTTCGACGACAGACAGTATAAAGGATGAATGGGACAGTGCTCATTACGTGTATGGCGTTAGTCAGTTCAGCGCGGGTACAAGCTTCGATTCGCTGGCTATTACAGCGAATACGAATAAAGCGGAATTTTCTGGCATCGAGTTGGTAGCTGATAATGGCCATGGCAGTATGAATATCAACGGTGATCTGCAGATCAAAGCAAACACTCACACTGATCTTCTCTATGGTGTTGAAAGCACTGCAGAAGCCCAGCTTAATGTAGCAGGTAAAACGGTGATCGATCTCAGCAGTGATGATGATACTGCTACCATGTTTGGCGTTTACGCGCAAACAGGCAGTCAGCTGAACTTTAAGGACGATGCCAGCATCACGCTGGCGACGACTCCGGAGGAAAGCCATGCTGATATGAATGCTGTATATAGCCGCACTAAAGCTAATATCACTTTTGATAAGGGTCTGATCATCAAAAACGCTAATGTTGGGGAGGCACTGATGGGCGAAGGCGGCACGATTATGGTCAATCAGGCCGGTGGTAGTGACGTGCAGATCGAAGGCTATATCCTTTCTCGCTACATCAATGAATCACCTGATTCGGACGTTCCTGTTTTTGGTAATGTTCAGGTCAATTTTGATACGGCACAGTCCTTTTTAAAGGGCAACAGCTATACCGATTCGGTCAGCACTAATAATTTAAAATTTACTAACGGCGCTTACTGGGATGTGCAGGGCAATTCTTCGGTCAGTGACCTGACTGTCGGTAAAGGCTCCGTCATCAATATGGCTGCGGACAGCAGTAGTTACAGCAATCTGCAAGTTGGTAATCTTAATGCTTCCAATGGCAAATTTGTGATGAATCTGGGCTGGGCTGATGCAGGCGGCAGCTATAGCGACCAGCTGATCATTGATAAAGCCTCGGCCTCCGGCACCAGTACACTGGAGCTGCTTTCTGTAGGCGGCATGGAAGCTGCGGCAGCCCAGCAAACCGTATTAGTCAAGGGGGCCGCTAGCGGCACGGATTTTGTTGTAGACGGGCCTGTTTATGCGAAGGGCCTGTACGAATATGACGTGAACCTGGCGACTAAAGCTAACGACGGCAAATATGACTGGTATATCGGCTCGCTGGCTAAAACTGCCATCAACAGCGTGGATGTGATGGAGAGCAGTAACCAGGTGGCTTATAGCGCCTGGATCGACAGCAACGGTACATTGCGCCAGCGTTTAGGGGAGCTGCAAAGCGGCGCTGATAACGGTGTTTGGGTAAGGATGTTTTGCGGCAAGCTGGGCAGCGATGCTTTCACTAACAAATATAAAACCTATCAGCTCGGTTATGATGCTAAAGCCGGCGACTGGCTGGTCGGCGCTGCCTACGAATATACGGACGGCAGTTTGAACTATACCAGCGGCAGCGGTGAGAACAAGATCGGTGCTGTCAGTCTGTATGGGACTTTGCTGGGGAAAGATAACAGCGCTTTAGACATCGTGCTGAAACGCGGCCGTATCTATGGTGATATGGATATTTACGGCAAATACAGCGATAACGGCGATTACTCAACCGATGCTACTTCCTTTGGTTTGGAGTACAGCAAGCGTTTTGACGCCGGTAATGATGTTTTTGTTGAACCGCAGCTGCAGCTGACTTATGGCCGCATTGACGGGTATGATTACCGCAGTGCTAAAGGCGTGAGCGCAGCCTACGACGATATCAACAGCTTGATCGGGCGTTTAGGTGTAGTGGCCGGCAAGGAGTTCAAACGCGGCAGCGCTTATGTCAAAGCTTCCGTATTGCATGAGTTCAGCGGCGACGGCGCTGTAACGATGCTGGCGGCTAACGGCGAAAGCTACAAGGCTGACAAAGAGTACGGCGATACCTGGCTGGAGCTGGGATTGGGCGGCAATGTAGCCTTGGGTAAAAACTTCCAATTGTACGGTGATGTTGAGCGCAGTTTCGGCGGCGATATTACTAAACACTGGGGCGCTAACCTGGGCGTTCAGTACAGCTTCTAAGGCAGTAGTTTGAGTAGTTGGCAGGCAGTATGGCAGCAGAAAAAAATCTGGTGCTGCCAGTACTGCTTACAGCTGCTGAGAGCGGAGGAAGAACATGGAAAAAATAGATTATAGAAAAATGGGGATGGAAATCAAGATTCGCAGGCTGCGTGCTGATATCAGCCAGTCTGATTTGGCAAAACAGATAGGTGTATCGCAGTCGCATTTATGTAATGTAGAAAATGGTCGTCTGTCGCCAAGCTTACGGCTGCTTTTGAGTCTGCGTAAGCTGCTTGGTTGTACGATCGATGAGCTGCTGATAGGAGCAGACACTGAGCCTAAGGGGAATGGATAAAGGTTCGTTGATTTGAAGTATAGCTTTTAAAAGAAAGGCGTTTATTTCAGAAGCCTGTGCAGGATAAAACAAAACCCCGGCGCATTGCGCCGGGGTTTTTATGTTTGTCCAAATTGTCAAAGGGCAGTAATTATTTTTTGTCTACAAGTTTGAGCGGTACGCCTATTTTAGCTTCAACTTTTTCGCCTTTGGCTACTTTTACAGCAGCATCCAGACCCTGCTGGCCCATCAGTTCGGGCTGTTGAGCAATAGTTGCGGCCATAGTGCCTGCTTCTACTGCTTTCAGGCCGTCTTGGGTGCCGTCAAAGCCAACGATAAAGATTTTTTTGTTAGCACTTTTGGCTGCTTCGATAGCGCCCAGTGCCATTTCGTCATTTTGAGCGAAAATAGCCTGGATATCAGGGTTGGCCTGCAGCATATTTTCAGCGACAGTCAGGCCTTTGCTGCGGTCAAAATCAGCAGATTGTTTGGCAACAACTGTAAGTTTTTGGTCGGCTACTTTATGGAAGCCTTCGCCGCGTTCGCGGGTCGCAGATGCGCCGGGGATGCCTTCGAGCTCGGCTACTTTTACTTTTTCACCAAGTTTTTGGATGATGTATTCGGCTGCCATTTCGCCGCCTTTGACGTTGTCAGAAGCGATGAAGGAGGCTACTGTGCCTTTATCGGCGCTGCGGTCGAGCGCCAGAACGGGGATGCTGGCTTTGTTGGCAGCTGCCACAGAAGTTGATACTGCTGCGGAGTCGACCGGGTTGATGAGCAGTACGTCTACTTTTTGCTGGATCAGGTCAGAAATATCATTGGCCTGTTTTGCGGGATCGTTTTGCGCATCGACGATTTTAACATTGACTCCGAGTTTTTTTGCTTCTTCTTCAACGCCTTTACGTACGGATACGAAGAAGGGGTTGTTGAGTGTGGAGATGGAGAAGCCTATGGTAGTTGTTTTTTTGCCGTCAGCGGGTTTTGCAGCTTTGTCACTGCTGCCGCAGCCGGAAGTGAGCACTGCCAGTACTGTGATGGCAGCTACTAAAAGAGTCCAGATTTTTTTCATTGGTGAGTGCCTCCTAAGCTTTTTTGCGGTCCATAAGTACCGCCAGTAAAATTACAATACCTTTGACAACTTGTTGATAGAAGCTGGATACGTCGAGAATATTGAGGCCGTTGTTGAGTGTGCCGATGATAAGCACGCCGACCAGTGTACCTGTGATATAACCTTTGCCGCCGGAAAGACTGGTTCCGCCTAAAACTACGGCGGCGATGGCGTCAAGCTCATAACCGGTGCCGGCAGTCGGCTGGGCCGAATTGAGACGTGAGGTGAGAACTGCGCCTGCCAGAGCGCAGAAGAAACCGGTGATTGCATAAACAAAGATTTTGACACGTTCTATTTTGATGCCGGCGATGAAGGAAACTTTTTCGTTGCCGCCGACTGCGTAGATTTTACGGCCCAAAGGAGTTTTCCTAAGGATGAACCAGGAAACGGCAAATGCCAGCAGCATGATGATTGCAGGTACTGGCAATCCCATGAAAAAGCCCTGACCGAAGTCGTGGAACATAGTGTCGTCACTGAGACCGCTGATAGGGTTACCATTGGTATATACCAGTGTCAGACCGCGATAAATGGTCATGGTGGCGAGCGTAGCGATAAAGGGTGCTACTTTGCCGTAAGCAATGACTAAGCCGTTGACAGCGCCAAGGCCCATGCCTATGAAGCAGGCAGCAAGGATCGCCAGCATCGGATTCATGCCGCTGACGATCAGGCTGCCCATCAGGGCGCTTGAAAGTGCCAGCAGGCTGCCGACAGACAGGTCGATGCCGCCTGTCAGGATGACAAAGGTCATACCGAAAGAAATAAGGGCGTTGATGGAAACCTGACGCAGCAGGTTTTTCAGGTTATTGGGATCGACAAAACTGTCGTTTAAGGCGGCTATGACGATAAAGGTTACGACAAGGGCAATAAAGGGGCCCATTTTACGGATACGTTCTTTAATATTCATTATTTACTGTCCTCCTGTGGCAAGGGTGATTATTTTTTCTTGTGTCGCTTCTTCGTGGTCCAGCTCTCCGGCGATCTTACCTTCGTGGATAACGAGGATGCGGTCGCTCATGCCGATAACTTCCGGCAGTTCGGAGGAGACCATGATGATGGCGACGCCCTGAGAGGTCAGTTCGTTCATTAGATCGTAGATGTCGCGCTTGGCGCCGACATCGATACCGCGTGTCGGTTCATCCATAATAATGATTGATGGATTCATACCGATCCATTTGGCAATGACGACCTTTTGCTGGTTGCCGCCTGATAGTGCGCCTGCTTCCAGGTCGATCGATGCGGTTTTGACACCCAGTTTTTTAGAAAGCGCTTCGGAGAAGGCTGTTTCGTTTTTGGCGTTGATCACGCTGCGTTTAGCAAAGGTATCGACACTGGGCAGCGCAATATTTCTGGAGATGGAGAAGTCGAGGATCAGGCCCTCACTTTTACGGTTTTCGGTGATGAAGCCGATGCCTGCTTTGATGGCGTCTTCCGGTTTTTTGATACAGACTTTTTTCCCATGCAGGTAAACTTCACCGTATTTGCAGGAATCGACGCCGAACAGGGCCCGCATGATTTCGGTCCTGCCTGCTCCCATCAGCCCTGCTACGCCGAGGATCTCGCCTTTACGCAGTTTGAAGGAGATATTGTTGAACAGTCCGTCTTGACAGAAGTTTTTGACCTCCAGGACTATTTCGCCGGGTTCGTTTGTGCGTCCGGGGTAATATTCGGTAATAGAACGGCCGACCATGTCGCGGACTACCTGTTCCATATTGGTTTCGCGGGTTGGTTTGCTGCTGATAGCGTATCCATCGCGCATTACGGTGATGGTATCGCAGTGGGCGAATACTTCTTCCATTCGATGCGAGATGTAGACGATGGCGACGCCTTTGCCCTTCAGCGCATGCATTACGGCAAACAGTTTTTCTGTTTCACGTTCTGTCAGGGCGGCCGTAGGTTCATCCATGATGACGACTTTGGCGTCAAGCATCAGGTTACGCATGATTTCTGTCATTTGCTGCTGACCCACGCTGCATTCGCCTGCTTCTGCGTCAAAAGGCAGTGTAATACCCATTTGACTGCATTTTTCTTCGGCCAGCCTGCGCATTTTTTTGAAGTCAAGCATTCCGAAACTGTTGGTTACGTTCTGCATCAAAAACAGATTTTCGAGAATAGATAGATTGGGCCAGATATTAAGTTCCTGATGGATGAAAGCGATACCGCATTTTTCGGCTTCGAGTGCGTTTTTAAAGCTTATTTCCCGTCCGTCGACGCAGATCGTGCCGCTGTCGGCTTTATGGATACCCGTAAGGATATTCATAAGGGTGGATTTACCGGCGCCGTTTTCACCCATCAGAGCGTGGATCTCTCCTGATTTTAAGGTCAGGTCGACGCCTTTGAGTACTTCGTTGGAGCCGAAGGCTTTTGAAATACCCTTCATGGTGATTTCCATTAGTCGCAAAACTCCTTTGCTGTAAAATCGATTTTAGAAAATAACGCCTGCGTGCAGGATAATGTTGGCGTAGGGGGTGATCTCGCCGGTGCGGATCACTGCTTTAGCAGTTTTGGCAGCGGCTTTGAAGGCTTCGTGGTCGCTAAGGATCTGTTCCTTACCTTCAAAAAGCTCCTGCATTTTCTGCCATGTAGCAGGATTTTTACTTTCCATTTCGGAAGCGATATGTATTTTTTCGACTTCCATATATTTCAGCACTTCTGTAAGGACATCTAAAAAGGAAGGAGTACCTGGTTTCAGAGCCAGATCGATTTTGGGGACACCGGCCGGAACCGGAAGGCCGCAGTCGCCGATAACGATAGTGTCAGTATGGCCTAAGTCAGCCAGGACTTTGGCGATGTCGCTGTTGAGGATTCCTATTTTTTGCATTCTCCAAGCATCCTTTCTACATCTTTAAGATAGGGCATACCGCCTTGTGCGCCCAGCTTCTGAACAGAGAGGGCCGCTGCGGCGTTGGCAAACCGGATACTGTCGTCTAGGCTGCGTCCTTCGCATCTTGCGACGGCAAAAGCACTGTTGAAGGTATCGCCTGCGCCTGTGGTATCCTGGGCATTAACGACGAATGCGGGAACAGTGTGTACTTTGCCGTTTTTAGCATAAGCAACGCCTGCTTTGCCAAGTGTCATAAAGAAGCGTTCTTCCTGCATCAGCAGGATTTCTTCGCTGGTCTTACCGGGATAAAGGGCTTCGGCTTCGTGTTCATTGGGGGTCACATAGGTGACTTTATCCAGCCATTCAGAAGGAACGGGCTGCACGGGAGCCGGATTTAAAAGTACGCTGATTCCTGCCGCTGCACATTTGCCGATGATGTAATCGATGGTGGGCAGCGGTATTTCGTGCTGGAGCATGACCAGGTCTGCGGCGGCAATGACGTTCCAGGCAGTATCGATATGTTTGGGCATGACCAGATCATTGGCGCCTTTGATGACGATAATACTGTTGTCGCCTTCGGCAAGGGTGATATGGGCAGTACCGCTGTTCTGTCCGGGCAGGACGCTGACATAACCGGTATCGACGTTGTTGGTTTTCAGGTTGTTGATGATCATGGTGCCGTAAGCATCGTCGCCTACGCAGCCTATCATGTGTACCTGGGCTCCTAAACGTGCGGCGGCAACGGCCTGATTAGCGCCTTTGCCTCCTGGTGAAACTATGAGCCTGCTGCCGATTATTGTTTCGCCGGCTGCAGGCCGTTTGCCTGCTTCTACTGTGAGGTCGATGGAACAGCTGCCGATAACAGCGATTTTGACCATGGTGATCTCTCCTTACATCTTGGAAACTTGTAATTTTGCTATAATAGTAACATTATAATATTCTACACAGGCGGGTTATATCCTGCCTATTTAATGATGATTTTGGAAAAGCTAATACTTATGTATTTTACCGCAAGCGACTGTTTTGGGCAAGAAAAAACACTATATTAATGTAAAATTTTTTCGACAATTTGCCTTTGGCGATTGACAAATCCACTAATGTTTGTTAACGTAGAAACGGTGTTGCGAACGTTGTGAGTACGTTTGCAAAAATAAAAGAGACCGCACCGATTCAGTTGATGCGTTGGAATAAGAGGGAGTATATATGAGTACTAAAAAATCAGGAACATCTTGGCAGGATACTATCAGCGACTGGCTGGTTTCGATCATTGTAGCCGTAGCGCTGGCTTTTTGTATCCGTACTTTTGTGGTAGAGCCTTATATGGTCGAGGGTACGTCGATGTATCCGACGCTGGAAAGCCACGAGCGCCTGATCGTCAGCAAGTATAAATATTTCTTTACCGAGCCGAAAAAGGGTGAGATCGTCGTTTTCCGTTATCCGAAGGATGAAAGCCGCGATTTTATCAAACGCGTTATCGCGACCGGCGGTGATACTATTGAGATGCGTGACGGTAAGGTTCTGGTCAACGGCAGTGTGATCGAAGAAAATTATATTTACAAGGATGATCCGAAGGGCCCGAATAAGTCTAATTACAGAAAATCTGTTGTGCCTCAGGGGCATATCTTCGTTTTAGGAGATAACCGTAATAATTCTGAAGACAGCCGTTTTGCCGATGTTGATTTCGTGCCGCTGAAGCTTGTAAAAGGCGAAGCAGTTGTTGCTTTCTGGCCTGTTGAAAGATGGCGTATGCTGCCTTGATAGGCGGTCGAGGAGATAATTATGGATTTTAAGATACAATGGTTTCCCGGTCATATGACGAAGGCGAAACGGATGATGGAACAGCAGTTAAAGCTGGTTGATGTTGTGGTTGAAATGCTGGATGCGCGGATCCCACGTTCCAGCAGCAATCCGATGCTGATCCAGATGCTGGGGGATAAACCCAAGGTCGTTGCTTTGAATAAGATCGATATGGCTGATCCGGAAAAGACTGAAAAATGGCTGCAGACTTTTAAAAACAGCGGTTTGCCTGTCTGTAAGGTAGATTGCAGCACCGGTAAGGGCGTAAAACAGATGGTGGCTGCGATCCAGCAGGTGGCCAAGCCTGTCACGGATAAGTGGCTGAGAAAAGGTGTACGCAATCGTTCGATCCGTGTTATGATCGTGGGTGTGCCGAATGTAGGTAAGTCTACTTTGATCAATCGTTTGGTCGGTAAAAATAAAGTTGTGGCAGCGGACAGACCTGGTGTGACTCGAGGTCAGCAATGGGTGACTATCGCCAAAGGTCTGGAGCTTTTGGATACCCCAGGTGTTTTGTGGCCGAAATTTGAAGATCCGGAAGTAGGCTTTTGTCTGGCAGTAACGGGAGCGATCAAAGAGGATGTTTATGACAGGGAAACAGCAGTAGAGCTGTTGCTTGAACGTTTGATGCATATCTATCCGGAGGATCTGCGTGTAAAGTACGCTATTGATTTTTCAGAAGCTGAGCCTGTGCGTGGGGTAATGTCTAAAATAGCCGTCGCGCGCGGCTGCCTGAAGGCCGGCGGTGTGCTTGACATTGATAAGGTTATCCAGCTGGTATTGCGTGATTTTCGTACAGGACGCTTAGGGCGTTTTACTTTAGATGAACCGAGTGAAAATAATTAAGGCCGCTGCAACGCGGCCTTTTTAATTAGGGGTGGGAATAATGAAGATCAGCGAGGTAAAGGAGATTTTGGCGGGAGAACCTGACCCGGATCAGGTGGCAGAACTTGCTGCCGATGAGCGCAGCGGTGTGCAGAAACTGGTTGCCGCTTATCATAAAAGGCAGGAAAAGCTGCGTTTAGAGCAGCAGCGTTTTACGGAGATGCTGGCCTATGAACGTAAATATTACGCTCAGGGGGCACAGTATATTGCCGGGATCGACGAAGCAGGACGGGGACCTTTGGCAGGGCCGTTGGTGATAGCGGCTGTTATTTTACCGCAGGAGGTATTTATCAGCGGACTTAATGATTCCAAGCAGCTTTCGGCAGTAAAGCGCGAGCAGCTTTATGACGAAGTACTTGCCAAAGCACTGTCTGTTTCTGTAAATGTAGTCAGTATCAGCAATATCGACGAGCTGAATATTTATCAGGCTACGAAGCAGGGAATGACTGAGGTTCTGGAACATCTTGCGATTAAGCCGCAGGTGGCGCTGGTAGATGCAATGCCGATCGTATCGGCCGGCATTGAAACAGTTTCCTTGATTCACGGTGACGCGCTGAGTGCTTCGATAGCTGCTGCTTCTATTATTGCCAAGGTCACTCGTGACCGGATGATGATAGAACTGGCTGAACAATATCCTCAGTATGGTTTTGCCGGTAACAAGGGTTATGGCAGCAGGGAGCATATGCAGGCAATTGCTGAGTTTGGAGCGACTAAGTGGCATCGCCGCAGTTATGAGCCCATTAAAAGTATGCATCTGTCTCCTGCTGAACAGGAAGGTAACAGGCTGTTTTCGCCGGTGTCAGAGAAGTGACGGAAGCGCGGCAAAGGCTGGGGAAAAAAGGTGAGGACGCTGCCTGCGCTTATTTAGAACGTAAAGGTTACGTTATCTGCCGTCGTAATTACCGCTGCCGTTATGGCGAGATCGATATTATTGCCGCCAAAGGCGGCGAGCTTAGTTTTGTAGAAGTAAAAACACGCCGCAACCTGAATTTTGGGCTGCCCCGTCTGGCGGTTACATACGCCAAGCAGCAGAAAATCAGGAGTGCGGCGCTTTTTTATTTGCAGCAGGAAAACAGGCATCAGCAAATGCTCAGTTTTGATGTGATCGAAATTTTAGTTGAGGGCAATGTGGCAAGATTACACCATTTACCGCACTGTTTTTAAAATAAGAGGAGGCGTTTTTATGTACGCTAAAGTTTATGGAGAAACAACCTGCGGTATCAATGGTGAACAGATCATTGTCGAAGTGGATATTTCTAACGGGCTGCCGAGCTTTGATATTGTGGGTTTGCCTGATACGTCAGTCAAAGAATCTCGGGAACGGGTACGGGCTGCACTGAAAAATTCGGGCCTGATCTTTCCGATGACCAGGATTACTGTAAATCTGGCTCCGGCTGATTTGAAAAAGGATGGTTCCGGTCTTGATCTTCCTATTGCTGTTGGTATTTTAGTCAGCAGCGGTGTTTTACAGCAGGAGCAGGTTGATGATACTATTTTTGTGGGCGAACTGGCACTGGATGGGACAATCAGGCAGATTGCAGGCGTATTGCCAATGATTCTGCATGCACGTGACATTGGCAGGAAAAACATTGTGATCCCTGCAGGCAACTGCGCTGAAGGACGGCTTGTTGACGGTATTGATGTGCTGATACCTGCATCGCTGCTTGAATTGGTAGAGCATCTGCGGGGTGAAAAGGTTCTGGATGTACTGGATAAGGAAGCTATCTGCGCGGCAGCAACCAGTGTCTATGATGTGGATTTTGCGGAAGTGCGCGGGCAGCAGGTAGTAAAAAGAGCACTGGAAATTGCAGCGGCAGGTGGACATAATATTTTGATGGTAGGATCTCCCGGCAGCGGTAAAACTATGCTGGCACGTCGGCTGCCAACTATTTTACCGCCGCTGACAGAGGCTGAGGCGCTGGAGGTAACAAAAATCTACAGTATTGCAGGTTTGCTGCAGCGGCAGGAACGGGTGATGCTGGAACGTCCATTTCGCAGTCCGCATCATACGATTTCTTCAAGTGCGCTTATAGGTGGCGGCAGTGTGCCGCGGCCTGGAGAAGTGACATTGAGCCATCATGGTGTTTTATTTTTAGATGAGTTTCCTGAATTTTCGCGTACTGCTTTGGAGGTGCTGCGTCAGCCGCTGGAAGATGGTTATGTGACGATCAGCCGCGTACAGGCATCGCTGACTTTTCCTGCTAATTTTATTATGTGCACAGCGCAGAATCCGTGTCCCTGTGGCTATCTGGGTGATAAAACGCGGGAATGTTCGTGTAAGCAGTTTGAGATCGAGCGTTATCACCGTAAACTGTCGGGGCCTTTATTAGACCGTATTGATTTACAGGTGTATGTGCCGCGGCTGGAATACGCTGATCTGCAAAGCAGGGAAGCCGGTGAAAGCTCGGCCGTGATTCGTGAAAGGGTGATCAAAGCGCGTCAGCTGCAGCTGCTGCGTTTACAAGGTACTAATTTGTACTGCAATGCGCAGATGGGGCGGCGTGAGCTGAACAAGCACTGCCAGATGGAAGCTGCTGCAGAAAAGCTGCTGGCGAAGTTTTTTACGGCGTTGGGGCTCAGCGCCCGCAGCCACGATCGGATCATTAAAGTAGCGCGTACGATAGCCGATCTGGACGGCAGTGATATCATAACGGCCGCCCATCTGGCAGAGGCGGTACAGCTGCGGACAAGTTTAAATTCATAAAAAATACTCCAGCTGAACCAGCTGGAGTATTTTTTAGCCTAACGGCTGATTATCGTAGATAAATTCAATGAGTTTTTGTTCGTCGCCGTAGATTTGCCGGCCGCGTTTGGTGACGATGCCGGAATTTATAAAAAGCGGCTTTTTAAGTGAAAGTGGAATGATATTGTCAGAGGCCGTAATGGCTTGACGCATTAGAAAAGAGGAGGCTATTTGGCTGGAAATGAGGTTTTTGACCGTATGAAGCTGCGATGAATGCAGAATTACCTTAGGCGCTGTTAAAGCCCTGTCTC
>OJQU01000389.1_pt1 | contig 30880 bp, 19 predicted proteins | sample 1598981 | NCBI WGS metagenome assembly OJQU01 (sample SAMN03922514, study PRJEB24848) | human gut metagenome | isolation source: stool sample | host: Homo sapiens | place: Germany | collected 2010-02 | reverse complement strand
AGACAGAAGGCTAAGGCGCTGCTTGACAGCTATGCCGGTACAGATGATAATTCAGATGCAGCTAATAATACTGCAATTACAGATAAAAGTGATTATCCGAATATTATAGTTGTGATGGATGAGGCATTTTCAGACCTGTCAGTGCTCGGTGATTTTGATACAAATACAGACTATATGCCGTTTGTACACAGTCTTGAAAAGGGCAATGAGAACACTATAACAGGATATCTGAATACGTCTGTATGCGGTGGAAATACCGCCGATACCGAGTTTGAGTTTCTGACAGGCAATACGATGGCTTTTCTTCCGGTAGGAAGTATTCCTTATCAGCAGTATATAAAGAGCAAGACACCTTCCCTTGCAAGCTATTTAAAAAGCATAGGCTACGCAACGTATGCACAGCATCCGTACTATGGCAGTGGATGGAACCGGGATACGGTCTATCCTCTTTTGGGATTTGACAATCTTTCGTTTATGCAGGATTATTCTAATCAGAGGTTTGTGCGCAAATATATAAGTGATGAGACATCCTTTGACAGGATTGTTGAGACCTATGAGAACAAACCGGATGGTCAGCCGGCATTTATATTCAATGTCACTATGCAAAACCATGGTGGATACACGGATACCTACTACGGCTTTGACAATACGGTGACAGCGGATAAGCTCAATAATTCTGCACTTGACCAGTATCTTTCTTTGATTAAGATGACAGACGAGGATTTAAAGAACCTCATTGAATATTTCTCAAATGTGGATGAGAAAACTATAGTGGTATTTTTCGGTGATCATCAGCCAAATGATACTGTGGCGAGCTCTGTTCTTGCAGCAAACGGCATGGACTATAATAATTTATCAAATGAAGAGCTTAAGCTGCGCTATCAGGTGCCGTATGTTATCTGGGCAAATTATGATATTGATGAGGCGGCAGGAAAAGACACGAGTGTTAATTATCTGGCTGCAAACGTACTTAAAGCGGCAGGTGTGCCGACAAATGACTATCAGAGTTTTCTGCTAAAGCTGCAGGAGGAGTATCCAATTATATCAGCGGTACGCACGGATAAAACTGCAGATAAGACATTAGATAAAGCATCAAATAAATCAGACAAGGCAATCGGCAGCAAAAATAAGCAGGCCGATTCGGATATGCTAAACGATTATAAGCTTTTGCAATATTACAGACTGTTTGACTGGGAGGATAAGTGATGAATTTTGTTAAAAAGCATCCACTTTTGACAGCGTTTTTAATTCCGTTTTTCATATGTATAATCATCTGTATAGGAAATGGTGTATATCCATTTGGCGATTACTGCCTTTTGCATATGGATTTGTATCACCAGTATCTGCCTTTCTTTAATGAGCTGTGGGAGAAGCTAAGAAATGGTGCGAGCCTCATGTATACATGGAATATCGGGCTTGGCAGTGATTTTGTATCGGTATTTGCCTATTATCTGGCGAGTCCGTTAAACTGGATTGTGGTGCTTTTTCCAAAGAGCCATATTATTGAGTTTATCGAGCTGCTAATCATTTTTAAGATTTCGCTTAGCGGAGCAACATTTTTCTATTTTCTGAAGGAGCACTTTGTACTTCTTGGAAAGGATAACAGATATCATAATAATACATTTGTGCCGGCATTTGTTTTCTCTACGGCATATGCGCTTTCCGGCTTTGTAGCTGCGTATAGCTGGGATGTCATGTGGATGGATGTTGTGGCGGTTGCACCGCTTGCGATAGTGGGACTTGAGAAACTTGTGCGGGACAAAAAGCCGGTGCTTTACTATGTATCACTGGCACTTTGTATATTGTCAAACTATTATCTGAGCATCATGCTTTGCATCTTTTTGGTATTCTGGTTTGCATGGCTTTTCTTTACGCAAAATGGCGGTAAAATGGCTGCAATTGTGAGATTTGCCGTTTACTCGCTTTTGGCTGGAGGCACTGCGATGGTGCTAATCATCCCGGAGCTTATCATTTTAAGCTACAGCGGTTCGTCGGGCATCGAGTTTCCAAAGCAGATAGAGTGGTATTTTAATCTCTTATCAGAGGTCGGCAGGATGTGCACGACAGCAAGCGTCTATGAGGGGGCAGAGAACTGGCCGAATCTGTATGCCGGAGCCTTTAGTGTGATGCTTTTGATACTGTTTGTGCTCAACAAAAGGATTAATTGGAAGAAAAAAATAGCTCCTGTATTATTTGTGTTGTTTTTCATGGCAAGCTTTGCCAATAAACAGCTTGACTTTATATGGCACGGACTGCATTTTCCGGATTCGCTGCCTGGCAGACAGTCGTATCTGTATGCATTTCTTGTATTGACCATAGGCTATGCTACAGTAAGAAAGTGGCGTGGCATAAGACTGTGGCATATTGGCGTGGCAGTGGTATTTGCATCGGCGCTTATGGCAGTAAGCACGATGTTTGCCGGTGAGGATGTGACAGAGTATTATGCAGTTATCATAAGCATATTGTTTGTTGCGCTGTACGGCATTATGACAGTACTTTTAAAGCTTGCAGCAAGGAAAAACAGGGAGCTTTTGATGGTCATAACATGCGGTATTGCGATTGTGGAGCTGGCTGTCAATATGGCTGTGACAGGACTTGGATGTACCGGCAGAAGCAGCTACAATGCCAATGTGGACGATATGCAAAAGGCACTGGAGCTGGCAAAAGAGGATGCAGCTGACAATGATGTACCATTTTACAGGGTTGAGGATACAGGCCGACTAACTAAAAATGATGACACACGATACGGCTATGCTTCTGGAACACAGTTTTCTTCCCTGATGAATATAAATGTGAGCCATTTTTATCAGGCTCTTTATATGGAGGGAGGCAAGAATTTCTACTGTTATAACGGTGCAACACCTGTCACGTCAGCCATGCTTTCGGTCAGATATATGGTTACAAAATCAATACAGCCACAGAATGAGCTGACTACACTTGTGGGAAAATGCGGAAATCACTATCTGTATCGGAACAACTACACACTTCCGCTTGGATTTATGATGGATGAGGGAGTGATTGATGCGTGGAAACCATCATCGTCATCGAAAATCTATTCGATTAATTCCCTTGGCAGGCTCCTTGGCGCAGCAGATGATACGCTGACCCTGACAGAGTGCACTCAGGACGAAAATCCGGGAACTACGACTCTCACCTTTGACCATGACGGATATTATTATGCGGCATACGATTCGTGCAGCACTGACAGTCTGACCTTCAGCCACGGAGAGTATGAGACCACATACTCGAAGACCACTCACAGGTATCTGTTTGACCTGGGATATGTGAAGGCGGGGGAGACAGTTTCCGTCACAAACACTGATGCCGATGCTGTACGATTTAATGTATACGAGCTTTCCATTGCTGCAGTTGAGAGTGCTTACAATACACTCAATGATCAGACACTCTCGGTGGATGATTTTTCAGATACACACATAAGCGGACACATAAATGTGAAGCAGGCAGGACAGCTTGTGCTTTCTATTCCGAGTGAAAAGGGATGGACTATGAAGGTGGATGGGAAGGATGCAGAGTATGAGGATTTTTCAGATACCTTTGTGAGCATTCATCTGGATGAGGGAGAGCATGAGATAGAGCTTTATTATGAGACACCGGGGCTTAAGGCAGGTGCAGCTATAAGCGCAGGCTGTGTGGGTGTCTTTCTACTGCTTTTATTGTTGCGTCAAATAGTTAAGAGACGCAGCCGTTTAAAGTTTAAAGCAAACAGTGACAGATAATGCTTACAATGACCTGTAACGCATACAGTTCATTTATGCGAAACACAGAATGTTCAAATTGTAATAGTATAATTCAATAATAAAAATAAAACAGGAGATTAACAAAATGAACAAGCAAAACAAAAAAATCGCACAGGAAAAAAGAAGAATCGAAAGAGAGAAGGCAGAAAAGAAGGCAAAGGTTGTGAATCTGCTGAAATTCTGGGTGCCGGTAGTGGCAGTCGTTGTGGTAGTCATAGTGCTAATCTGGGCAGTTGCGACATCGGGCGGTTCATCGTCAAAGGGCACTGATGGTACAGAAGCTGCATCACAGACCACGGAATCTCAGGCATCCGAGACACAAAGCAGTGATTCACAGACAGAGGCAGCAACACTTAATACAGAGGTTGACACGGTTGCAGAAAATGGAGATAAGGTAAATATTGACTACACCGGATATATGGACGGTGAAAAATTCGAGGGTGGAAGCACTGATGGACAGGGCACAGACCTGGTGCTTGGCTCAGGCAGCTATATAGATGGCTTTGAGGACGGAGTGGTAGGTCACAAGGTGGGAGAAACCTTTGATTTAAACCTGAAGTTCCCGGATGATTATAAGGTAAATACAGAACTTGCCGGAAAGGATGTTACGTTTGAGGTGACTCTTAACGGTGTATATAAATAAAGAGGATAACACACATATATGGAAAAATCGTTTGAAGAGATACTGGTACAGTTTTATGTTGACCAGTACAGGGAGAATGCGAAGAGAAGTACAGGTAAGCCTGTAAAGCTGGCACACTATATTCATAGGCTCAATAGTAAAGCAAAATCAATTAAATATGCGCGATTTTCAAAAAACGAGACAATAGCACTCGACAAGCTGCATCAGGAAATAAAAAGGCTTGCATTGATCACCTACTATTCCAACAATAAGAATGCAAGGCAGATTTTAAATAGAGAAATCCTTCCGCAGCTCGTCAGGGTGGATATGGAGCAGTTTGATGAGAATGAGGCAGAGTATCTCACAGAGGATTTTCTAAAGCTTTTGCGCAAGGAGTATATAGGTGCGATATGTACAAGGAGCATGAAGGCGCTTTACAATGAGTACCGCAGCAAGGAGCTTAGAAGAGAGATTGTCACGCTGGTTCCGGCACGGCCGGAGCTTGAGTTTCCAAAAGCACAGAGCATGAAAAGGCGCTTCATACTCCATATAGGTCCGACTAACAGCGGTAAGACATATCAGGCGCTTGAGAGGCTTAAGCTGGCGCAAAACGGAGTTTATCTGGGGCCGCTTCGCCTTCTGGCACTTGAGGTATATGAGAAGATGAATGATGCAGGCATACCATGCACCATGCTTACAGGCCAGGAGTGTCTTGAGGTATCAGACAGCAGAATTACAGCATCGACAGTGGAGATGCTTGACTGTGATAAGGAGTATGATATCGCAGTGATTGATGAGGCACAGATGGTTGCAGATGATGACAGGGGACATTCATGGACCAGGGCAATTCTTGGTACACTTGCAGGAGAGATTCATATATGCATGAGTCCGGTGGCAAAGGATGTAGTCATTCATCTGATTAATCTGTGCCACGACGAGTATGAGATAAGGGAGTATGAGAGAAAGACTGCGCTAAAGCTGGAGGATAAGCCTTTTTCATTTCCACAGGATGTAAGAGAGGGCGATGCCTTTATCGTATTTTCAAAGAAGTCGGTACTCAATATAGCAGGGCGTCTGGAGGAAAACGGCATAAAGCCAAGTGTCATATACGGAAGTCTGCCACCGGAAATAAGGCGCAGGCAGATGACGCTTTTTAATGAGAAAAAGACACAGGTTGTCGTGTCAACAGATGCGATAGGAATGGGACTCAATCTGCCGGTCAGAAGAATTGTATTTCTGGAGGTGGAAAAGTTTGACGGAGTATCAAGACGTCCGCTTGTCATCTCTGAGATAAAACAGATAGCGGGCCGTGCAGGCAGATTTGGTCTGTATGATACAGGCTATGTGACAGCTTTGGGACAAAAAAATCTGAATTATCTGAAGAATACGCTAAATATACCGGAGCAGGATATTGATATAGTAAGTCTTGGCTTCCCGCAGGTGCTCCTTACAATGGATGCGCCGCTTGATGCGATAATTAAGCTCTGGCATGAGGCAAAGCCATCAGCACCGTTTAGGAAAATCAATGTCGATGAGATATTGTTTTTGTATGGATATGCGTATAAGGAGCGATACTTTATCGCAGATTTTGATGACAAATATCTGCTTTATAAGATGATTACATGTCCTATAGATATAAAGGACAGGGAGCTTGTCAGACAATGGCTGCGCTACTGCATGTCGTATACATCTGATATCTCTCTCGACAAGCCTGATAAGCATTCAAAGTATCAGGGGCTCATGAAATACGAATCCTATTACAAAAAGCTTGATTTGTACTATCAGTTTTCAGTCCGCATGGGCAAAATTGTGGAGGAGGACTGGCTTGAAAACGAGCGCGACAAAACACAGGCAAAGATTATGCAGCTTCTATCAAAGAGCAAGGATGAGTATATTATCAGATGTCGGTATTGCGGCAGAATACTTCCGATTGGAAATTCACGCAATATATGCAGAGACTGCTACAGCATGATACGCAGGTAGCAGCCGGTTTATATTTTACGGTCAAGTCGTTGAATTTAGCTGTCCAATGTGGCATAATAGAAATAAGACCAAAATATGAATGGAGGAAGTTTTTATGGCAAACAATGAGTTACAGATTGCCGGCTCACAAGGTGAACTTAGAATCCGTCCTTACGAGCACCACGCAAAGTATTATGAAACAGATCAGATGGGTATAATCCACCATTCAAACTATGTCAAGTGGATGGAAGAAGCAAGACTTGATTTGATGGATCAGATAGGACTCAACTACAGGCAGATGGAGGATATGGAAATCATAAGTCCGGTGCTGTCGATATCGGTAGAGTATCACAGTATGGTACATTTCGATGATACGGTCGTCATCTACACAAAGCTGCTTAAGTATAACGGAATCAAGATGGAGCTTGAGTATGTCATGAAGGACAAAGAGACAGGCGAGCTTCGCACCACTGCAAAAAGCAGCCATTGCTTTTTGAACAAATCCGGCAAACCAATCTCATTAAAGAGAATGTATCCGGAATTAGATACAAAATTTTTTGAATTTAAAGAGGCATAATAAAATGATACAGGATAGATTAAAAGCATTGAGAAGCGAGATGGCAAAGAGGGGCATCTCGCTGTATGTTGTACCTACTGCTGATTTTCATGAGTCAGAGTATGTAGGAGAGCATTTTAAGGCACGCAAATATATTACAGGGTTCACGGGCTCAGCAGGTACCGCAGTCATCACTATGGATGAGGCTGGACTATGGACAGACGGCAGGTATTTTGTGCAGGCGGCTGCGCAGCTTAAGGATACCACTGTAAAGCTCTTTAAGATTGGCGAGGAGGGCGTACCGACAGTTGATGAGTATATAAAGGATACTCTTTCGGATGGCGGTGTAATAGGCTTTGACGGCAGAGTGGTAAATGCCGCATGGGGCAAAAGACTTTCAGAAATCGCAAAAGAAAAGCACGGCAGCATGTACGTAAATGAGGATCTGATTGACCTTATATGGACTGACAGACCACCTATGTCAAAGGCATCTGTCATGATTTTTGACAATAAATACACCGGTGAGGATATAAGCTCAAAGCTTAAAAGAGTCAGAGAGCAGATGGCACAAAAGGGTGCAACACTTCATCTGATGTCATCACTTTACGATATCGCCTGGCTTTTAAATGTCAGGGGAGGCGACATAAGCTATGTGCCTGTAGTGCTTTCATACCTGGCACTGTCACAGGACAGCTGCATATGGTTTTTGCAGGAAGAGGTTGTGACAGAGACTCTTAAGGCATACCTCGATAAGAATGGTATACAGACAAGACCTTACGATGATTTTTATGAATATGTGAAGCATATTGATGAAAAAGAGACAGTGCTTTTAAATACATCGATTGTAAATTACCGCATCTGCGACAGCCTGCCGGATGGTGTTAAGGTGATTGATGCGGAGGATCCTACAGTTGTCATGAAGGCCGTAAAGAATGAAGTACAGCTTGAAAATCTGCGCAAGGCGCATTTAAAGGATGCAGTTGCGATGTGCAAGTTCATGTACTGGCTTAAGACAAATATAGGTAAGATACCCATGACAGAGATTTCGGCTTCAGATTATCTTGCATCGCTTAGAGCTGAGCAGGAGGGCTTTCTTGATTTGAGCTTTGCCACAATATGCGGATATGCTGATCATGGTGCTATTGTGCATTACTCTGCAACAGAGGAGTCTGACAGGCAGCTTAAGCCTGAGAGTCTTCTTTTGGTTGATTCAGGCGGACATTATCTGGAGGGAACCACAGATATCACGAGGACCTTTGCACTAGGCCCTGTGACTGACGAGATGAAGGATATGTTTACGAGAGTGTGCCGCTCAAATATGAACCTGGCAAATGCAAAGTTTAAGGAGGGATGCTCGGGCCTTAATTTTGATATTCTGGCAAGAGAGCCTTTATGGGAGATCGGCATGGACTACAATCACGGTACCGGACACGGTGTGGGCTATGTGCTCAATGTTCATGAGGGACCAAACAGCTTTCACTGGAAGCAGTACCCGGGCAGAACTGCAGAGCGTGTGATAGAAGAGGGCATGGTCACTACAGATGAGCCGGGCATCTATTTAGAGGGCAAATTCGGTATTCGTACAGAGAATGAGCTTATCTGCCGAAAGGGTGAGAAAAATGAGTATGGCCAGTTCATGTATTTTGAGAATCTGACCTATGTACCGATAGATCTCGATGCGATTGATCCAAATCAGATGACAGACAGGGAAAAGGGATACCTGAACGCTTACCATGCTAGAGTTTATGAGCTTGTTTCACCATTTTTGAATGATGAGGAGGCTCAGTGGCTTAAGAAATATACAAGAGCTATTTAACGTTACTGCCTGCACTGCAGTGTGACCGGCAGCGATTACAACAATATTATAATTGACAGTAAGGAAAGTATCAAAATGAGTGAAAAGCTTGTACTTATAGACGGACACAGTATTTTAAACAGGGCATATCACGGGCTGCCTGATCTGACCAATTCAGAGGGACTTCACACAAATGCAGTCTATGGTTTTTTGAATATCATGTTCAAGATTCTTGACGAGGAAAAGCCTGACTATCTGACGGTGGCATTTGATGTGCATGCACCGACGTTTCGCCACAGGATGTTTGATGCGTACAAGGGCACGAGAAAGCCTATGGACGAGGAACTTAGGCAGCAGGTGCCTATGATAAAGGAAATGCTTACCGCTATGGGCATTAAAATCGTGGAAAAGGAAGGCTATGAGGCCGACGATATACTTGGAACCTTATCTGTCAGGGCAGAAAAGGCCGGTATGGATGTCGCCATCATTTCCGGAGATAGAGACCTTTTGCAGCTTGCGACTGACCATGTCATGGTAAGGATTCCAAAGACAAAGAAAACAGGAACCGAGATAGAAAACTACAATACAGCAGATGTTATCGAAAAGTACGGAGTCACTCCAAAGGAATTTATCGATGTAAAGGCTCTCCAGGGAGATACGTCTGATAATATTCCCGGGGTACCCGGTATCGGCGAAAAGACAGCAGGCGCACTTATAGCAAAATATCACTGTATAGAGGCAGTACATGAGGACGCTGAGAATGTAAAGCCGCCAAGGGCTTCAAAGAATATAGTGGAGTACTGGGAGCAGGCGCTTATGAGCAAGGAGCTTGCGACAATCATACTTGATGCGCCGGTTGACTATGAATTTTCTGATGCAAAGCTTAGTGGCGGAGTAGAGTCACTCTACACTGAGGAAGCCTTTTTACTGTGCAAAAGATACGAATTCAAAAACATGCTGTCACGGTTTAACGTGGAGGCTCCTAAAAACAATGCCGAGGAGCATTTTGTGGTAGTAAGGGACTTAAAGACTGCAGAGAGAGTGTTTGAGAAGGCAAAGGGCAGTGAGGTCGCTTTTTCGGTAGTACCGGGAGAGTCTTTGGAAAACAGCGAAAGTGATGGACAGCTAAGTCTGTTTTCGGAGCCGGTTTCTAACGATTATCTTGCTGTTTCGATTTGTTTTTCAGAGGAGGACATTTATTTTATCTGTACAGGTGATGAGATTTCAAGCAGCTTCCTGGATGAAAAATTAAATACCCTGGAAGTAAAGTCATGGATATCACCGGATTTAAAGACCAATCTGCACAGATTTAATAGCAAAGAGATAAAGGCAGATGACAGAGGCAGATATTTTGACATGATGGTGGCTGCGTACCTTATCAATCCGCTTGTCGGGGAGTATCCCTATGATGCGGTTGCAAAGGACTATCTGGGGCTTATGCTCTCATCTAAAAAGGATTATCTGGGAAAGCTTGATTTCACCCGGATGATGAAGGAGGATGAGAAAAAGGCAGTGGACTGTGCCTGCTACGAGGTGTATACTGCCTGGAAATCAAAGCCGGTTCTTTTGCAGAAGCTAAAGGAAATGGATATGCTCACTCTTTACAGAGATATCGAGCTGCCACTCGTTTTCGTACTGTATGATATGGAAAATGAGGGGATAAGGGCTGATGGAATAAAGCTTAAGGAGTATGGAGACAAGCTTGCTGTTTCGATAACTGAGCTTGAAAAGAAAATATATGAGGCAGCAGGTGAAGAGTTTAATATAAATTCGCCAAAGCAGCTTGGAGTCATTCTCTTTGAAAAGCTTGGACTGCCAAATGAAAAGAAGACAAAGACCGGTTATTCTACTGCGGCAGATGTGCTTGAAAAGCTGGCGCCGGAGTATCCGATTGTTGCGGATATTCTGGAATACAGACAGCTCACAAAGCTAAAGAGCACATATGCTGACGGACTTTCGGGATATATTGCATCCGATGGCAAAATCCATACTACCTTAAATCAGACAATCACTGCGACAGGCCGTCTTTCAAGCACAGAGCCTAATCTGCAGAATATCCCGATAAGGATTGAGCTGGGCAAGCTTATCAGAAAGGTATTTCTGCCTGAGGATGGAGATCTGTTTGTTGACTCAGACTACTCGCAGATCGAGCTTCGGGTGCTTGCGGCGCTTTCAGGGGATGAAAGGATGATAGAGGCCTTTAAGAATGGTCAGGATATCCACAGAAGTACAGCATCCCTTGTGTTTGACACACCGTTTGATGAGGTCACAGACCTTCAAAGACGAAATGCAAAGGCGGTAAATTTTGGTATCGTATATGGTATCAGCGCGTTTGGTCTGTCTAACGACCTGGGGATTTCAAGGAAAGAGGCACAGGGCTATATAGACAGCTATTTTGTCAAATATCCAAAGATTAAGGAGTTTTTGGATCAGACGGTTTTGGATGCCAAGAAAAATGGCTATACAAAGACCATGTTTGGACGTATCAGACCGATTCCCGAGCTGAACTCGAGCAATTTCATGCAAAGACAGTTTGGAGAGAGAGTTGCGATGAACTCACCTATTCAGGGTACAGCAGCCGATATCATAAAGATTGCCATGATACGTGTGCATGACAGGCTTCTTGACGAGGGCTTAAAGTCAAGACTTATCCTTCAGGTGCATGATGAGCTTTTAATTGAGACAAAGGAAGCTGAGAAGGATAAAGTGATTAAGCTTCTGGAGAAAGAAATGCGTGGCGCGGTGGACATGAAGGTATCCATGGAGGTGGGCACCGAGTGTGGCTATGACTGGTATGATGCGCATTGATGACAGAAAAGGAAATAATATGATTTTTATAGGAATAACAGGTGGTGTAGGTGCCGGAAAATCGGCAGTGCTTAGCTATCTTAAGGAACTTGATGGCGTAAAGGTCATGCTCTCCGATGAGATAGCACATGAGCTGATGGAGCCGGGAAGCGACTGCTACAACAGATTAAAGGAATTGTTTGCGGGCGAACCGATATGGCTTGAGGACGGGCATTTTGACAGACCGGCACTTGCCGGAGTGATTTTTTCGGATGATAAAAAAAGAGAGCTTTTAAACGAAGTAGTGCATCCTGCAGTAAAGGAATATGTGCTTAATGCAGTTAAAGAGGCAAAAAAAGATGGTCTGTTCATGCTTGTTCTTGAAGCAGCACTCCTTATAGAGGAGGGATATGGTGAAATCTGCGACGAGCTGTGGTATATTTATGCAAGTGAAGAAGTCAGAAGAAAAAGACTTAAGTCATCAAGAGGCTATTCAGATGAGAAGATTGACAGTATCTTTGCAAGCCAGCTTAAAGAAGCTGAGTACAGAAGGCACTGCAAGGAGGTTATTGATAATGATGGAGATATCGAAAACACGATAACTTCAATAAATAAAGCGCTTAGCAAATACAAGGAGTAGTGGAAATGAACAATGTATTCGGTTTGGACATTGGTACAAGAAATGTTGTAGGAACTGTCGGCTATCAGACTGATGACAAGGAATTTGTGGTTACAGCACAGTATGTCAGGGAGCATGAGACCAGAGCGATGCTTGACGGTCAGATACATGATATAGGCAGGGTGGCAAAAACCATTAAGGAAGTAAAGAACGAGCTTGAAAAACAGACAGGACAGCCACTTGAAGAGGTGTGTATAGCAGCCGCAGGACGAGTATTAAAGACTGTCACGACGCATGTGGAGTATGAGTATGCGCAGGAGTCTGTGGTGACCGGAGAGGATGTCAATACGCTTAACCTGCTTGGCATAGAAAAAGCACAGGAGGCACTCAAGGAGGTTAACGATACAAGCTATAAGTTTTACTGTGTGGGATATTCTACAGTCAAATTCTTTTTGAATGATGATGTGTTTATCAGCCTTGAGGGTCATAAGGCAAACAAAATAGGCGAGGATATCATAGTTACATTTCTGCCGGAGGATGTGGTTGACGGACTTTATGCGGCAGTGGGACAGGCAGGGCTTAGTGTTGCCAATATGACATTGGAGCCTATCGCCGCTATCAATGTGGCAATTCCGGAGAACTATCGTATGCTTAATATCGCACTTGTCGATGTGGGAGCCGGAACGAGTGATATCTCAATCACAAGAGACGGAAGTATCATAGCCTATGGCATGATACCGCATGCAGGAGATGAGATGACAGAAGTTATTGTGCAGCATTTCCTCGTGGATTTCAATATGGCGGAGAGCATCAAGCTTCAGTCTACGACAAGTGATACGGTTACATACAAGGATATCATGAGCATCGAGCACACAATTCCTGCACAGGATGTCTGGGATGTGGCAGCACCTGTTGTTGATAGTATTGCACAAGAGGTATCGGCTAAAATCAGAGAGCTAAACGGTGACAAAACAGTGAGTGCCTGCTTTGTAGTCGGAGGCGGAGGCAAGATACACGGCTTCACGGAAAAGCTTGCGGAAGACCTTGACCTGCCAGAGGAAAGAGTCGCTCTAAGAGGTGAGGAAGTGCTTGGCGATGTGACCTTTGAGCAGGAGGATATTAAGAAGGATCCGCTTCTTGTCACTCCAATTGGTATATGTCTGAATTATTATGAGCAGAGAAATAATTTTATCATGGTCAGATTCAATGGTGAGAGAATAAAGCTCTATGACAATAACAGGCTTACAATAGTCGATGCGGCGCTTCAGGCGGGATTTTCAAACGATGAGCTGTTTCCAAAGCGCGGCACCCCGATAAACTTTACGGTAAACGGTGTGGCAAGGCTTGTAAGAGGCGAGGCCGGAGAGGGCGCAGTGGTGACCATGAACGGAAAGCCTGCAAGCATCAACACACCGCTTGAGCCAAACAGTGAGATAATCATCGAGCCGTCCACAGCAGGAGAGGCAGCAGAGTATAAGATATCGCAGCTTGATGAGTACAATCATTCCGTCATTACTTTTATCATAAACGGCAGAAAGGTATCATGTCCAAGGTTTGTCCAGGTAAACGGAAGGCTTGAGCCGGAGGATTACAGCATCAGGGAAAACGATGTGATTGAGACAAGAAATTACTATACAGTGCGTCAGATTGCGCAGTTTATGGACCTCGTTATTGACACAGACCAGATGATATTTGTAAACAATGAAGAGGCTGATCTCGACACTCTTGTATATGAAAATTTCTCTGTTGAGTGGAAAACAGATGAATATGGTGTTGCAAGAATCGACAATAACAATTATAATGACACACAAGAGTCTGATTCAGATGATGCTTCGGTCTTAGCTGAGCAGGATGCAAACAGCACAGAGTCAGACAACACAGTGACCAGAACATCAGAGCAGATGATGAATCAGGTGCTCGATGAGCTGCATGATGAGTTTGCTAAAGAAGCTGAAGCATCTGCTGTGCCGGAAAACGAATTGCCAAAAAATGATATACAGGAAGAAGACTCATCAGAAAATACAGTTACAGTAATTGTAAACGGTGAGCCTGTAGAGCTGTCCGGCAAGGATACATATATATTTGTCGATATATTTACCAATATCTCATTTGATTTACAGGAAGGAAAGGGCAGGGCAATAGCCACTGTAATAAATGGCAGAGATGCCCAGTTTTCCGAGGAGCTTCATGAGGGAGACAAAATAGAATTATACTGGAAAGAGAATTAACATGTTAGAATTATGCAGCATTGCCAGCGGCAGCAGTGGAAACTGTATATGCGTGGGTACGGATGATTGTCATGTGCTCATAGACGCGGGCATCAGCGGTAAGAAAATAGAAAACGGACTGAATGAATTTGATATGACGGCCACAGATATGCAGGGGATTCTCGTGACACATGAGCATATAGACCATATCGCAGGGCTTGGTGTCATGGCAAGACGCTATCATATTCCGATTTATGCCACAAAGGCCACAATCGGGGCCATAAAATGTACCAAATCCGTTGGAAATATAGATGATGAACTGTTTCATCCTATTGAGGCAGGCGTCGATTTTACAATAGGCGATATAGAGTTTGAGCCGCTTCACATATCACACGATGCGGCTGATCCTGTCGCGTACAGATTTAAAAACGAAAATCATGCGATGGCGGTCGTGACAGACCTTGGCACATATGATGACGCACTGGTTTCAAAGCTTCAGAACCTGGATGGGCTGCTGCTTGAAGCCAATCATGATATAAATATGCTCCAGACAGGGGCATATCCGTATCCGCTCAAGCGCAGAATCATGGGTGACAGCGGACATTTGTCGAATGAGAGAAGCGGGCAGTTGTTATGCGAGCTTCTTCATGATAAATTTGGCTCAGTAATACTGGGACACCTTAGTAAAGAAAACAACTACGAAAAGCTGGCGTATGAAGCCGTCAGGCTTGAGGTCACAATGGGAGACAATCCATATAAGGCAAGTGATTTCCCTATGTATGTGGCTAAGAGAGACAGGGCATCAGACCGCATAGCCGTAGAATAAGAGAACAGGAGAATAAGTTGTTATGGATAACACAAAGAACAAAGTAATCATCACAGTTGTCGGAAAAGACACAGTAGGAATCATCGCAAAGGTATGTACATATCTGTCAGAGGGCAGTGTAAACGTGCTTGATATTTCACAGACTATCGTTTCAGGTTATTTCAACATGATGATGATTGTTGATATGGCAAATGCTACAGCTTCATTTGCAGAGATTTCTGACCAGCTTGATGCACTTGGAGAAGAAATTGGTGTAACAATAAAGTGTCAGAAGGAAGAAATCTTTGAGATGATGCATCGAATCTAGTTTAGCATAAAAATGTCATACACAGTTAAAGGAGAACAGCAAAATGATAAATATTGGTGAAGTAATTGAGACCAATGACATGGTGGAGAAGGAAAATCTTGACGTGCGTACAATCACACTCGGTATCAGCCTGCTCGACTGTATAGACTCAGACCTTGCAAAGGTAAATGAGAATATCTACAACAAGATTACAACACTTGCAAAGAATCTTGTATCAACAGGAAAAGAGATAGAGAACAACTACTGTATCCCTATTGTAAACAAACGTATTTCAGTTACACCTATCGCCCTTGTCGGCGGTGCAGCCTGTAAGAGCTCAGAGGATTTTGTTACCATAGCAAAGACTCTTGACAGAGCAGCCAAAGAGGTAGGTGTCAACTTCATCGGTGGATACTCAGCACTTGTGTCAAAGGGCATGACAAAGGCGGATGAGCTTTTAATCAAATCCATCCCTCAGGCAATGCTTGAGACAGACCTGGTATGCAGCTCTGTAAATGTTGGCTCTACAAAAACCGGAATCAACATGGATGCAGTAAAGCTGATTGGCGAGATGATAAAGGAGACAGCAGAGGTGACAAAGCACCTTCCTGTATCAGGCTGTGCCAAGTTTGTAGTATTCTGCAACGCTCCTGATGATAATCCGTTTATGGCAGGAGCCTTCCATGGTGTGACAGAGGCAGATGCCATCATCAATGTAGGTGTCAGCGGACCTGGAGTAGTAAAGACAGCACTTGAAAAGGTAAGAGGCGAGAACTTTGAGGTGCTCTGTGAGACAATCAAGAAGACAGCCTTCAAGGTTACACGAGTAGGACAGCTTGTGGCAAAGGAGGCTTCAAAGAAGCTTGGAGTGCCATTTGGAATCATAGACCTCTCACTTGCACCTACACCGGCTATCGGAGACTCTGTAGCCGATATTCTCTGTGAGATAGGCTTAGAGAGAGCCGGAGCTCCGGGAACAACAGCAGCACTTGCACTCTTAAACGATCAGGTGAAAAAGGGCGGTATCATGGCATCCTCATATGTCGGCGGACTCTCAGGTGCCTTTATTCCTGTATCAGAGGATCAGGGAATGATAGATGCCGTAAACGATGGTGCACTCACTCTCGAAAAGCTTGAGGCTATGACCTGTGTGTGCTCAGTGGGACTTGACATGATTGCAATCCCGGGCGATACAAAGGCCACCACAATTTCAGGAATTATCGCAGATGAGATGGCTATCGGTATGATAAATCAAAAGACAACAGCCTGCAGACTGCTTCCAGCAATCGGAAAGGATGTAGGTGATGTGGTAGAAATCGGAGGACTCCTTGGATCGGCACCGGTTATGCCGGTAAACAGATTCTCTTGTGATGCATTTGTAAACCGTGGAGGAAGAATCCCGGCACCTATTCACAGCTTTAAAAATTAATAAATAATGGCATTGTTTACAAGCATGTACTTATAAGAATAACTTATAAGTACATGCTTATTTTAAAGTGGTACTTGACAATGACAAAAATACATGATTAAATAAAGACAGTTATATGACTGACGGAAGTGGATAACCACATGGAGTATAACAGTTGATTGCCGACCGTCTGGGCGCACATTTATATAAGTTTCCTGCAGAGCTTTATATTATTATGTGTGTTCAGACGGTCTTTTTTATTCCGGCAGGCCCGAGTAATTTGGGGATGCAGACCACATTATCAGAAAACATGGAGGATGACATGGAAAGAGTATCATTAGCAAAGGAATTATCAAGCACAACATACCCTGGCAGAGGTATCGTAATCGGCCGCACAAAGGATGGTAAGAAGGCTGTAACAGCATATTTTATCATGGGCAGAAGCGAAAACAGCCGCAACAGAGTATTTGTAGAGGATGGCGAGGGCATCAGAACACAGGCATTTGACCCTTCAAAGCTTGAGGATCCAAGTCTTATCATTTACGCACCTGTAAGAGTGCTCGGCAACAAGACAATTGTCACAAACGGTGACCAGACAGATACTATCTATGAGCTGATGGACAAGCAGCAGACATTTGAGCAGGCCTTAAGGACAAGAGAGTTTGAGCCTGACGCTCCTAACTATACACCTAGAATTTCAGGAATCATGCATATTGACAATGGTGAGTTCAACTATGCTATGTCAATCTTAAAGAGCAACAACGGCAATCCTGATGCATGCAACAGATATACATTTGCATACTCAGCACCGGTTGCGGGAGAGGGACATTTTATCCATACATATATGGGCGATGGCAATCCACTGCCAAGCTTTGAGGGTGAGCCTACATGGGTAGATATCGACGGAGATATCGATGAGTTTACCGATATGGTATGGGAGAACCTTAACGAGGACAATAAGGTATCACTTTTTGTCAGATATATTGATATCGCAACAGGCGAGTATGAGAGCAGAATCGTGAACAAAAACAAATAACGGAAAATATTTTATAAACGGTCAAATATACAAGATAAGCAGATAAAAACAGGAGAACAGAAAAATGCAGGAATACGAATTAAAATACGGATGTAATCCAAATCAGAAACCAGCCAGAATTTTTATGAAGGAGGGAGAGCTTCCTATAAAAGTGCTTAACGGCAGAGCCGGATATATCAACTTCCTTGATGCCTTTAACGGATGGCAGCTTGTAAGAGAGCTTAAGAAGGCAACAGGTCTTCCAGCCGCAACATCCTTCAAGCATGTTTCACCTGCAGGTGCAGCAGTAGGACAGCCGCTTTCAGATGTGGAGAAAAAGATTTACTGGGTTGATGATATGGATATCGAGTTTACACCACTTGCAAATGCATACATCAGAGCAAGAGGAGCTGACAGAATGTCATCATTTGGTGATTTTATTTCACTTTCAGATGTATGTGACAAGAGCACTGCACTTGTAATCAAGAGAGAGGTATCAGACGGTGTTATCGCTCCGGGCTACACAGACGAGGCTCTTGAGATTTTAAAAGCTAAGAAGAAAGGCAATTACTGTGTTATCGAGATTGACCCGTCATATGAGCCGGCACCTATCGAGAGAAAGGATGTATTTGGCATCACATTCGAGCAGGGCAGAAACGAGCTTCATATTGATGATGATTTCTTCTCAAATATTGTGACAGAGAACAAGGAGCTCACAGAGCAGGCTAAGATCGATCTGGCAATATCTATGATTACATTAAAGTATACACAGTCTAACTCTGTATGCTATGTAAAGGGCGGCCAGGCAATCGGTATCGGAGCAGGCCAGCAGTCTCGTATCCACTGTACCAGACTTGCAGGCTCAAAGGCAGACAACTGGTGGCTTCGTCAGTCTCCACAGGTGCTTGGACTTCAGTTTGTGGATGGTATCAGACGTGCAGACCGCGACAACACTATTGATCTTTATATCGGTGAGGATTATATGGATGTGCTTGCAGAGGGCGAGTGGCAGAAGTTCTTCAAGGTAAAGCCGGACGTATTTACAGCAGAGGAGAAGAGAGCATGGCTTGACAAGAATACAGATGTAGCACTTGGCTCTGATGCATTCTTCCCATTCGGTGACAACATTGAGCGTGCTCACAAGAGTGGCGTGAAGTATGTAGCCCAGCCGGGTGGATCTGTGAGAGATGATCATGTTATTGATACATGTAATAAGTACGGTATGGTGATGAGCTTTACAGGAATCAGACTTTTCCATCACTAATCACAAGGTATAGCGGTTATTAAGCTGAATTGAAGCACAATAAGTAATTCAATAATAGGGGACTTCATGATATAATTACAGTATACATTTTACACAGTAGTTAATCATGGAGTCTTTTTATGTCATTACAGTTAATCACAGGTAATTCAGGAAACGGAAAAACAAAATATCTCTTTAACAGGATAGTGAAAGAGGCAAAGGCAAACCCAAGGGACAATTATCTTGTAATAGTGCCTGAGCAGTTTACAATGCAGACGCAGAGACAGCTTGTAGATTTGTCGGAGAATAAAGCTATCATGAATATAGATGTGCTAAGCTTTAAGCGCTTAGCCTACAGAGTGTTTGATGAGCTTGGAATCACAAATCTCACGGTGCTTGAGGAGACAGGTAAGAACCTTGTACTCAGAAAGCTTGCGGCACAGGAGGCGGATAAGCTTGGCGTAATAGGCAGAAACTTAAACCGCATCGGATATATAAGCGAGGTAAAGTCACTGCTTTCGGAGCTTGTGCAGTACAATATATCACCTGAGGAGCTCGGAAGATATATTGCCTCAGGCAGGCTATCTGATACACTTTCAGATAAGCTCAAGGATGTGCTCGTGCTCTACGAAGCATTTGAGAAGTTTATGCAGGACAAATATATCACTGCAGAGGAAATACTTAATGTGCTTAGCAATGTGGCGGAGGAGTCTGCCATTCTTAGAAATTCAGTCATTGCATTTGATGAATTTACTGGATTTACACCTATACAGAACCAGCTCATCAAAAAGCTCTTTGTCATTTCAAAGAAAATATATGTAACGCTCACAATAGACTGTCGTGAGGATATCTTTAAGAGCAGAGGCATGCAGGAACTGTTTGACATGCCAAAAAGGACAGTGAAATCACTCACCGAAATGGCAGCGTTTTATGGCATAGAAGTCGAGGAACCTATTATCCTTGATAAAAACTACAGGCTTGCAGAAAACGAAGAGCTAAGCTTTATGGAACAGCAGCTTTTCAGAAAACGAAGATGCTCCTTTAAAAAAGCACCAAAGCACATTCATATAGACTGTCTGCGTGACCCAAAGCAGGAGCTGACAAAGATAGCCAGAAGAATTAATGAGCTTGTAAGGAACGAAAACCTACGTTACCGCGATATTGCTATAGTCACAGGAGATGTGAATATATATGCAGGTTATGTGCGTGAAATATTTGACAAATACAATATTCCTTACTTTATCGACGCCACACAGGAGATACTTTTCCATCCGTTTATTGAGTTTATCAGGTCAATACCCGATATTGCGGCACAAAATTTCTCGGCAGATGCGGTGTTCAGATTTTTGCGGTGCGGCTTTAGTGGGCTATTGGACAGTGAAATAGATGTACTTGAAAACTACGTGCTCGCCTGTGGAGTAAGAGGTAAAAGCGCATGGGACAAAAAGTGGGTCAGGCTGCCAAAGCATAAGGCAGGCTATGACATTGAGCTTTTAAACCAAAGCAGGAAATATATAATGGAGCTGCTAAAGCCGGTATATCAGGTGTTTTCCGATAAAAAGTCAACGGTAAAGGACTATGTGCTCGCTATATATAAGCTGATAGTTTTGCTTGATATACCTGATAAGCTTGCAAAAAAGGAGCAGGCACTGCTTGATGCAGGGGACCAGACCGCATCAAAGGAATACGGACAGATATACAAAATAGTCATGCAGCTCTTTGAAAAATATGTGGCGGTGCTGGGTGATGAATGCATGGATGCAGAGGAATTTACACAGATACTGGATGCAGGACTGGATGCGGCAGATGTAGCAGTCATACCGCCGGGATACGACACTGTGACCATCGGAGATATTGAGAGAACTCGTCTTACCAACATAAAGGTCATGTTTTTTGCAGGCGTAAACGATGGGATTGTTCCAAAGGCGGCAGGAAGAGGAGGCATTATATCCCAGTATGAGAGAGAGGCACTTAAGGAGCTGGATATGGAGCTTGCGCCTGGGGCAAGGGAGCAGGCATTTATACAGAGGTTTTATCTGTATCTGAACATGACAAAGCCATCCAGGGAACTTTATATCAGCTATACGAGGCTTGACAGTGAAAAAAAGGCTGCCCAGCCATCGTACCTCATAGGTATATTAAAGGGGATGTTTCCGGAGCTTGTCGTGACTGAGACAGAGGATGTAGAACAGCTTTTGGATATATCAAGCAGGCAGAGTGCTCTGGATTATCTGCTGTCAAATGAGGTGGATGACAGCTGGTGCGAGATTGCAGCAGCGGTGATGCTCTATGACGCATCAGTCAGTGATGCAGGTGACGGTAATGAAGTAGACGATAAAGAATTTACTCAAAAAAATTCCGTGGAGCGGCTCATAAATGCAAGGTTTGAGCATTATTCAAAGGATCCGATCAGCCGAAATGTGGCAAGAAGCATATACGGCAGGCATATGGAGGGCAGCATCACGCGTTTTGAACAGTTTGCAAGGTGTGCATATGCGCATTTTTTAAATTATGGATTGAGGCTTACAGAGCGTGAGGAGAGCGGCTTTACATCCCTTGATATGGGTAATATATACCATGAAGCACTGGAAAGATACAGTAAGAAGCTTGATAGGGAGAGTACTGACTGGTTTAGCGTGACAGATGCAAAAAGGGATGAGCTTGCGATGGAAGCAATAAATGAGGTGATTGATGAGTATGCAGGCTTTGGCATATTTGATACAGCGGAAAGCCAACATTCGATATCACATATGAAGGCGGTCTTTAAGCAGACAGTATGGGCACTCACAACCCAGATACGAAGAGGCAGTTTTGTGCCTGAGAGGTTTGAGTTTTCTTTTTACGAGAGCCTTGATATGGCAAATGATGTGACGGTTGATATAAAGGGACGCGTGGACAGGACTGACACATATACGGATGAGGGCAGGCTTTTTGTGAAGGTACTGGATTACAAGTCGGGAAATACAGTTTTTGACCTGGTGAAGCTGTACTATGGCACGCAGCTTCAGCTTGCAGTGTACATGGACGCTGTCATGGAACAAAAGAAAGAGGCGCTAAAGCAGGTAAGTGTGGAGCCGGGCGGTATGCTGTACTATCACATCGACGATCCTGTAATTGATTTAAAGGATGTGACACCGGGCATTGAGCTGTCTGAGGAAGAAATCAATCAGATGATATTAAAGAAGCTCAAGCCTGATGGGCTTATCAACTCGGACGAAAAGGCATACAGAGGCATGGACAGGGACTTTGAGAAAAGCTCTGACGTAATCCCTGTCACCTTAAAAAAGGATCAGACACCGGCTGCAGGCTCAAAGGTGGCAAACGCCGAAGAGTTTGATGTGATAACAAGGTTTGCGCGAGAGAAGCTTCGCGAGATAGGAAGAGAAATATACGATGGAAATGTTGCCGTCAATCCTATCAAGAACAAGAAAATAGACAGCTGCGCATATTGCGATTTTCAGGCCATATGCAGGTATGATTCAAGGATACCGGGCTTTAGCGAAAGAAGCTTTAACGGTGACAATAAGGAAGATGTACTTGATAAAATGCGTACACAGATTGCAGCGGCAGAGCATAAAGCATGCTATGGAGATAATAATATAAAGCCATAATCGGGAGATATAATATGGATGTTAAATGGACCAGTGAACAGAAAAAGGTTATAGATTTAAGAGACAGGGATATACTTGTATCGGCGGCAGCGGGCTCAGGAAAGACAGCTGTACTCGTTGAACGTATAGTAAACAGAATATGTGTGGATAATCCGCCGGTGGATATCGACAGGATGCTTGTGGTGACGTTTACCAAGGCTGCAGCTGCTGAGATGAGGGAGCGTGTCAGCTGTGCGATAGACAGCTTGAAGGAGCAAAAGCCGGACGATGAGAACCTGCAGAGGCAGTCGACACTGGTTCACAATGCGCTCATCACTACAATCGATTCGTTTTGTCTGTTTGTGGTGCAGAATAATTTCGCACAGCTTAATCTGGATCCTGATTTCAGAATCGGTGACCAGGCAGAGCTTAAGCTTATGCTAAAGGATGCTTTGGCACAGGTATTTGAGGACAATTATGCAAGAGAAGACAACGAGGCATTTATCAACCTTATAGATACCTACAGCAAGGGGAGAAATGACTCTGCCGTCAGGCAGATGGTGGAGGATATCTACTATAAGGCGGGCAGCTCATCATGGCCGAGAAAGTGGATGAACAGCCTCCTAAGGCTCTATGATATAAAATCAGCTAAACAGCTTGAGGACTCAGAAATCATTAAGGAGATAGTGGATTACAGCAGGGTGCTTTTGGAGGAGGATGTTCAGGAGCTTACAATGGCGAAAGACCTGGCATCAGCTACACCCGGGCTTGAAAAGTATGCGCTTACACTTTCAGAGGATATAGCATTGTTTGATGGAATGGCGGATGTGACAGGCTATGTCGGCATGCAGGAGTTCTTAAACAAAATATCCTTTGGCAGAATTGCTGTCATCAGGAAATTTGACGGAGACGAGAAGAAAAAGGAGCGCGTGAAAAGCATGCGCGATGCTGCCAAGAAGAAGGTAGACGGAATAAAGCAGAAATACTTTGGCATGTCAATTGAGCTTATGTATGAGCAGCTGGAGCGTCAAAGACCATTTGTTAAAGAGCTGATAAGGCTCTCACTCGAGTTTTATGATGCGATGGAGGCTGTAAAGACAAGAAAAAGAGTATTTGATTTTTCTGATATAGAGCACTTTGCGCTTCGCATACTGGTGGATGAACAGACACTGGAGCCCACAGAGACAGCGCGTGAGTTTTCAAAACATTTTGAGGAAATCATGATTGACGAGTATCAGGACTCAAACCAGGTGCAGGAGGATATACTTACCGCTATTTCAAGAGAGCACCAGGGAGTCGGCAACATGTTTATGGTGGGCGATGTAAAGCAGAGCATATACAGGTTTCGAATGGCACGTCCGGAGCTGTTTATGGAAAAATACAACACATATACATCAGATGACAGTGTACACCAGAGAATAGACCTGCATAAAAATTTCAGAAGCAGGAATGAGGTGTTAGACTTTACTAACGACATATTCTACAAAATCATGGCAGCAGATTTGGGCAATGTGCAGTATGATGACGATGCGGCACTGTATCCCGGTGCAAGCTATCCGGAGGAGACGATGCGTCCTGAGCTTTTGCTTGTTGACTACAAGGATGAGGAGCTGTCTGAAATTATAGAGGATGAGGATGGAGATAAGGTGCAGATAGAGGCGCTTTTGATTGCAAACCGAATCAGGAGTCTGATGGAAAACGGCATGGTGACTGATAAAAAGACAGGGCAGCTAAGAGCCGTGCAGTACAGGGATATAGTAATACTTTCGAGAAGTGTTGCAACCTGGGGCAATACAGTGGCAGCAGTATTAAAGGACTGTGATATTCCGGCGCATGTAGAGTCGAATACAGGCTACTTTTCATCGTATGAGATACAGGTGATTCTGTCCATGCTTCGCATACTCGATAATCCGCTGCAGGATATTCAGATGGCAGCAGTGCTTGCTTCGCCGATCGTGGGCATGGATGATGAGGAGCTGGCACAGATTAGGTCTGCCTTTAAGGGCGTAAGCTTTGCACAGGCTGCACTTAGCGCCATGGCAGGTGAGAATGGCTATGAGGACGAGAAGCTTAAAGCCTTCGCTTTGGTATTTGAGAGACTAAGAGGTGCTGTAGCTGATACGCCAATCCATGAGCTTTTGTACATGATGCTTGATGAGACAGGCTTTTACAGGTATGCATCGGCCATGCCGGCAGGAAAACGGCGCAGACAGAATATAGATATGCTGATTGAGATGGCCGCAGCCTATGAAAAGACCAGCTACAAGGGGCTGTTTCACTTTGTCAGGTACATAGATATACAGCAGAAATACGAGATAGACTACGGAGAGGCCGATACCGCAGGCGAGAATGACGATGTGGTGCGCATTATGACAATCCATAAGAGCAAGGGACTTGAGTTCCCTGTAGTGTTTGTTTCCGGGCTTGGCAAGGGCTTTAACACGCAGGATACAAAATCAGACCTGGTGATACATGAAAAGCTTGGGCTTGGCCTTGTGGAAAAAACAAAAAGCCCAAGGACAAAGCGACCATCACTGATAAGAAATGAGATAGAGAGTCGCATTAAAAGGGAAAATCTGGGAGAGGAGCTGCGTGTGCTGTATGTAGCACTCACCAGGGCGAAGGAAAAGATTATCCTGACAGGGGGACTTTCAAATGCCCAAAAATCCTTTGAGAAGTATAGAGGCAATGTAAATGCGAACCAGCCAATAAGCTTTGGACAAAGGGAGGGAGCAGGGTGTTACCTGGACTGGATTATACCTGCCATGCTGTCGTACCCGGATAAGTATACGGTATCCACAGTCGATGCAACAGAGTTCGCTGCACGAACTGCGATGGATATGGCGGCAAACGATATATCAAGAGCGCAGCTTATTGGGTACATAAGTGCAGCGGATGAAACAAAAGCCAAAGAGCTCGCAGAGAAATTTGATTTTGAGTATGCATATGCTTCTGATATAACTAAAAAAAGCAAATATTCGGTATCTGAGCTGAAGCATGACTCTATGGTTGAAAAGTACGACAGCACAGAGCGGGAGGCAGAGCGTCCTAAGTTCCTATTGGAGGAGAAGGAGACGTATGTGCCGGACTTTGCGAGGGATGATGAGGCAGGCGGTGCTTCTAATGAAAGCAAAGAGCCCAAAAATGCAGCAGGTGTGAATCAGGGAGCGCTGCGCGGAACTGCAGTGCACCGTGTCATGGAGTGTCTGGATTTCAAGAGCCTGTGTGATATAGATACAAAAGACCATGTGGCAGTCAGTGCATTTGTGAAGAAAAGCATGGATGAAATGCTAAAAAAGGGGCTTATCACAGATGACATGTACAGGCTGACCAGACCAAAGCTTATAGAGCAGTTTATATCATCAGATGTGGCAGTGCGTATGGCACAGGCGGATAAGAGAGGCGATTTATATAAAGAGAAGCCTTTTGTGATGGACTATGAGGGAGTATTGGTTCAGGGAATTATTGATGTATTCTGGCTGGAAAATGATAAAATAGTGTTGCTTGATTATAAGACAGACAGGGTAAACACTGCTAAAGAACTTATCGACAGATACAGCACACAGTTAAAATTGTATGCTGATGCACTTGGAAGGATTTTTTCTACAGATGGGAAAAGCATACAGGCGGATGAGAGGCTCATATATTCATTCCGTTTACAGCAGACAATTGTTACCTGTCGTGAATATAAAAAATAGTGGCATGTCACAGCAATCTATTATATAATGTCTAACAGGTGGTACAAAAATATACAATATATTAATACTTCAGACATAATTGCTGTATGAACAGCTGTATATAAAGCCAAAGAAAAGAGATAATTTACATGGAGGAATGCAATATGTACGAATACGATGACGAGGTTTTAGACACATTTTTAAAGAAGCAGACACAGCTTTTTAGTGAGGAGGTCGCAGATACTCCGGAGGCTGCAGAGGAATTTTTAGAGGACTGCATGGCTGTGGTTTGTAAGAATATAAAAGAAGTAAGAGATTACTTTGATGAGGCAGGCTCAGATATTTCGGGCATGTCAGATGATGAGCTTATGGACCAGAGTGAGGTCTTTGCCATTGAGGACGGCAGATTCCTTGTTGTGGAAGGATAGCAGGTATGAAGTATTTTAAGAAAACGATGTGTATGCTGCTTGCATCAGCGACACTTCTCACCGGCTGCAGTATTGGCGGCAAGGAGATAGTGCTTGATATAAATACCACGAACAGCCATACAGTTTTTTCCGTGGACAATATGAAGTGCGATAAGACGGAGGCACTCATATATTTAGCCAATTACAAAAATCTGTATGGCACTATGTATGATGTAAACCTGCTTGAGACAGATGATGCATCGAACGTGGAAAAGTATATCAGGGATGTCACTGTTGATGAGCTGACGCGCATATACTGCATGGTTTCAATTGCAAAGCAGAAGAAGATTACACTTACAGACAAGGAGAAGAGTAGTGTGTCAAAGGCTGCAAAGGAATACTATGACTCATTAAACGAAGCTGAAAAGAAATTCACAAAGGCTGATTTATCAGACATTGAGAGCGCATACGAGCATTATGCGATTGCGCAAAAGCTGTACAATTCTCTATCGAAGGGTGTTGATACAGAGGTGAGTGATGAGGATGCAAGAGTTATCCATATACAGAAAATCTTTGTAAAGAGCAAGGAGAGCGCAGACGCTGTGAGCCAGAAGCTCTCGTCAAAGGAAGATTTTGCAGCAGTTGCATCAGGCAGCAGTGAGGATAGCCAGACAGAGCTGTATGCGGCAAAGGGCACTCTGCCACAGGAGGTTGAGGCTGTAGCATTTGAGCTTGGCGATGGAGAGACATCTGATATGATAAGCACAGATGACGGATACTATTTCATCAAGTGTATATCCAAGCTGGATCGGGAAAAAACAGAGCAGAACAAGGTCACTATACTGCAAAAGAGACAACAGGAGCAGTTTAATGATGACTACGAGCACTTTGTAAAAAAAGCAGGCTTTAGTTTAAACAATGACCTATGGGATTCAATCAGTATAAAGGATGAAAAGGATGTGAAAACAAGCTCATTTTTTACTGTGTACAATAAATACTTTCAGGCCGACAATAATTAATAATAGACAGGAGCATATAATATGGACTGGGAATTTGACATCCTGTATGCAATTCAGAGCATCAGAACACCGTTTTTAGACAAGGTAATGGCGTTTTTATCCACCCTCGGAAATGCAGGCGCATTGTGGATTGTGATAGGTGTAGTGCTTTGTATTTCAAAAAAATACCGCCGTGGAGGCATGCAGATGCTTTCGGCAGAGCTTTTGAGCTTTATAGTGGGCAATCTGATAATAAAAAATATGGTCGACAGATTGAGACCATGTCAGATAGATGAGACTGTCAGTCTTATTGTAAAGATACCGTTTGACTCATCATTTCCTTCGGGACACACGTTAAACGGCATAACAGCGGCAGTGACACTTATGTTTATAGACAAAAGAATGGGAATACCGGCGATTGTACTTGCGGTACTTATAGCGTTTTCACGCATGTACAACTTCATGCATTTCCCAACGGATGTCCTGGCAGGAGCAGTGCTTGGGGTGGTATCGGCTGTGTTTGTGAACTTTTTGTTTAAGAGAGCCGGTAAGAGCGAGATGACTAAATAAAGCTAAAGAAGTGTCACATAAAATGGCATAAATAATAACGTATAATTGTAGAACGAATACAAATAATTAAAAAAAGCTGTACACATGCAGGTCTATGAAACCTGCATAGTGTACAGCTTTTTTATGAGATGTTAACAGTAAAATTACTGTGTTAGATTACTTTGTGAGAAGAAGCATGATATCATTACTTCTCTTTACAAATTTAGTCATCTGGTCAACTGAAAGCGGCTGGTTAGAAAGCATTGCAAGGTCGTAAAGCTGCTCAGCAAACATTGGAACATGCTCAGAATCCTTATTGTCTAAGATGTACTTTACAAGCTCGTTGTTGGCATTTAATGTGAGTGTCTGGTCAGCAGCAAACATGCTTGGATCCATTCCACCCATGCCTCCGGCTGCGTACATCTTCATCATATCCTGCATACGTCTGCCCTGCTCTGAGAGTGTGAGCACAGATGCTACATCTGCATTCTTAAGGTTTTCTACCTTTACAGTGAGCTTGTCGTTGTTCAAAGCCTTCTTGAATACCTCTGAGAGAGTAGTGGTTGCCTCTGTGAGGTCTGCGCCGGATTCATCCTTGAGAGACTCTGTGAGGTCTGCATCTATTCTCATGAACTTGTAGTGGTCATTTCTCTGCTCAAGCTGTGTTATGAATGAGGTATCGATATTGTGGTCAAGAATAACAGCGTTCATGCCCTGTTCCTTGAACAGCTTGATATACTGACCCTGCTGTACTACATCTGTGACATAGTAAACTGTATTCTTCTCAGGCTCCTTGTTTTCATCAGAGGCATTTGCATCAGTATTGTCAGCTTTCTTTGTATCATCAGAAGCATCGGCACTTTCCGCATCTGTTTTTTCATCCTCCGCAACAGGTGCGAGCAGCTCAGGAAGAGTCTGATACTTGTCATTGATGTCCTTGAAAAGAATATAGTCGTTTATCTTGTCGCAGAACTTCTCGTCCTTTAAGCAGCCAAACTTGATGAATGGGCTGATATCATCCCAGTATTTCTCATAGGCTTCCTTATCTGTCTTGCACATACCGATGAGCTTGTCAGCTACTTTCTTGGTGATGTACTCAGAAATCTTCTTTACGAAGCCATCATTCTGGAGAGCAGAACGTGATACGTTAAGCGGTAAATCAGGACAATCGATAACACCCTTAAGGAGCATCAAAAACTCAGGAATGACCTCTTTGATATTGTCTGCGATAAATACCTGGTTGTTGTAAAGCTTAATAGTTCCCTCGATTGAGTCGTACTCTGTATTGATCTTAGGGAAGTAGAGGATACCCTTTAAGTTGAAAGGATAGTCCATATTCAGGTGAATCCAGAAAAGAGGCTCCTTGTAGTCTAAGAATACCTTTCTGTAAAACTCCTTGTATTCCTCGTCAGTACACTCATTCGGGCTCTTGGTCCAGAGTGGGGTTGTATCATTAAGCGGAACAGGGCGCTTAACGATTTTGAGCTGATCCTTTGCAGGAGATACCTCTACCTGCTCCTTCTCGCCCTTGTCATTTTCTTTTTCCTCGTACTTTGCGTCCTCATGGATTTCCTCGATGACAGTGTCAGTGTCACGCTTGTCAGCCTTGTCTATTGTCTCGTACTCCTCAGGAGCATTTTCCTTTGCAAGGTAAATCTCAGTAGGCATGAAAGAACAGTACTTCTCGATAACCTCACGTGCGCGGTACTCGTTTGCGAACTCAAGACAGTCGTCGTTTAAGTAGAGAGTAATCTCTGTTCCGACGTCATCCATGTCGCCATCCTCCATGTTGTACTCTGTGCCACCGTCACATGACCAGTGTACAGGTGTAGAGCCCTCTTTATAAGAGAGAGTATCGATTGTTACCTCGTCGGCTACCATGAATGCTGAGTAGAAGCCGAGACCGAAATGACCGATAATCTGGTCATCATTTGACTTGTCCTTGTATTTCTCGATGAAGTCTGTAGCACCTGAAAAAGCGATACGGCTTATGTATTCCTCAACTTCATCAGCTGTCATACCAAGACCGTTATCTATAATCTTTATTGTCTTTTCGTCAGGGTTTACAAGCACCTGAATCTTGCCCTTGTAGTCTGCAGGAAGGGAATATTCACCCATCATGTCGAGCTTTTTGAGCTTAGTGATGGCATCGCAGCCGTTTGAGATGAGCTCACGATAGAAGATATCGTGGTCTGAATATAACCATTTCTTTATAATAGGGAACAGGTTGTCGCTGTCAATTGAAAGATTGCCGTGTTTTTCTGTCATTTTTACACACTCCTTGTTTTTATTTTACATTTACGCCGCGGTTATGGGCTGTGAAGTTGCGGTGTAGCAGACAATAATTCCTCAGAGAAAATATGAAGTCAGCCACAGGATTTTGTATGGATAGTTTGTGGCATGCTTTTTGTTGTGCCGCATTGTTCGGTAATGGAACCCTGTGGCAGTTCATATTTTCTCTTCGGAACAATTGTCTGTTACCCGCAATGTTAGCTTATTTCCGCGAATGTAGATTTAGTTAAATGTTTTACACCGCGGCTATGGGCTGTGAGGTTGCGATGTAGCAGCCAATAAT
>OJQU01000381.1_pt1 | contig 31511 bp, 26 predicted proteins | sample 1598981 | NCBI WGS metagenome assembly OJQU01 (sample SAMN03922514, study PRJEB24848) | human gut metagenome | isolation source: stool sample | host: Homo sapiens | place: Germany | collected 2010-02 | reverse complement strand
ATCTTTCCTGTCCAGAAGCGGTGCGAGAAACCTTAATGGACTCGACCCGCACACTGGCAAAGCATCTGACAGAGTTTTACAGTAAGATTGAAAATCCCTGAAAATGGTTTGCTTGTGGTACAGTATAGCACATTTTTCAAAGTCACTATACCAAAACGAACCCAAAAATAAACCAATTTCATACCAATTCAGTCGATTCCCAAGCTGATCTGAATCTCTGTTTCCAAATCATTTGCCAATGCCGTATATAGTTCTTGTGGTGTGCGGCAAAGAATTGCATTGAAATTGATAGGGTCGCCCTCATTGAAAAGCCTTACATATCCCCAGCGGCATGGAACAACGTCCAAATAGGTCGCAGACTCTAAAAAGCTATGGAATTGGGTCAATACTTCTTCAAATGTTCGCATGGTTTGACCTCCTGAATTAAGTTATCTCTATTTTAGAATATTCTTGGTCATCTATGCAAGGATGCCGATTTTGTACAGCACAGAAAACGATAAAAGCCATACCGAAGAATCCTACTAGGATCTCACGGTATGGCTTTTATTACAGATTGCGATTCGATCGCACCAATTCCGATGATGGAACAAATTGATATCCAATGTTGGAAACCGTTTTAATATAACGGGGGTGATCTTTGTCATCCTCTATTTTCTGGCGGATTCGACCGATCGTGCTGGTGACGGCTCTCAAATAGCTTTCACTGTCCTTATGCCAGACTGCTTCAAAAATCTGCTCCTTTGTAAACAGTTTGCCCGGATGCTGTGCCATCAAACTTAAAACGCCATATTCGTAACGGCTCATGTACACTTCCTGTCCGTTTTTGAAAACACGGTGGTGTTCCAAGTTGATTTCCAGATCGGGACGGCTCAGAGCGTCTGTGGGATTCCGCATCAAATCGAACCATTCAAAAATCGTCTGCTCTTGCGGTGGGCAGTGATCCTTCGTGATGCGAACAACAACTTCAATTTTTTGCATACAATAGACAATCCTCCCCCAAAGCCAAACCTATATCACTCGATATGGAAAATCGGGTGTAGCTCGTATTTCCGCATTGACCGTGCACTACGATGCCGTGTGCTTTAGCCGCCGTCGTTTTTGGAATCCCGAAAGTTCAGAGCCGCCAGCAGGCATCCAAACGCGCCTGCCCAGAGAAGGTCGGTATAGAGCCATACTTGGAGAATTGATGTACTCCTAAATTCTATGAATGAAAAAGAGCTTGTTGTAATAGAAGCCACAGCCGAGGGCATTAAGAAAGCCAGAGAAACGGAGGTTCCAAAATAAGGGCCTCTGTTTTTTTTTTGCGCCATTTTAAGGGCTGTCGCTAAGTGGCAAGCAGTGCAGACGTATATACATCTGCTTATTTTGCGTTGCAAAACGCTTGTTGGGGAACACCCAAACCCTTGAACTGCATCGTGCCGATGCAGGCTATATGCTTTCGCAATCCTCAAACCAGCTTCTCCCACAGCGCATCCCCTACGGCGAGCATATCCGCATCCACGCCCTCACACAGGCGCCGTGCCACATACCAGTCTGCGCCGCTTTCACTCTGCGTTCCGGCAAGGGCGGTGTCCTCCAGCGGAACGGCAAAGTCGGCAACGCTCACCCGATCGCCCTCCTGCGGGTCGGTGCCGTCCAGCCGACGGAAGCAGCCGTAGCGCTGCTCCATTGCCGCCGGGTCATCCACGATGAAGATCATGCTTTCACACAGGTAAAAGTCTGAGCTGAGTTTGTCCTCGCTGGACTCCATCAGCTTGCGCAGGGAGGTGTCCTGTCCGTCGTAACCCAGTGCAAGCCAGATGCTTTTGACGTTGACCTTGATTTTTCCGTCCCCGTTCACATCATCGGCCACGGTTTCCAGCTTCGTTTCCAGCTCGGACAGGAACGCTGCATCCGGGTCCATACGCCCCACGACCGCTACCGTATAATCCGGCTTCACCTCTGTGACGCGGCTCCAGACAAAATACCCCACAAGCAGCACTGCCGCCGCAATGAGCGCCACGTAATACCAGTGATAGTGCCACCAGTTGGCCCGTGCTTCGGCAGGGGTCAGCTGCCGGGGCTTCTCCGGCACAAGATCCTCGGGGGAAATGTCACGTTCGTAGCGGTAGGATGCCATGGCAGTGTCCTCTTTTCGTTTCAGTCTTGATAGTTATATCATAGCACAAACTCCCGGACAGTGAAATGCCGTCCGGGAATTTGTATAGATAGGGAGTTTGTTCAATCCAGCAGCTGTCCGTTGGAAGCGGCGACCCGGCCATACCATGCGGCGCTGTCCTTGGGGATGCGCCGACCCGTGGCATAGTCCATGTACACCAGACCAAAGCGCTCGCCGTAGCCGCTGTGCCACTCGTAGTTGTCCAGAAGGCTCCAGTGGAAATAGCCCTGCACATCCGCTCCGGCGTGGATGCCCTCAGCCAGTTTTTCCAGATACCCGGCCAGAAAATCAATGCGGTCGGCATCGTGGACTTTGCCGTCCCGGTAGATCTTATCTGTGCAGGACAGTCCGTTCTCGGTGATAAACATGGGCAGACCGTAGCGCTCCTGTAGCAGGCGTGGGCCCCAGTTCAGGCTTTCCGGCTCCACCGGCCAGTGCATGACGGTGCGGGCATATCCGGCAGGGCGCTCCACATAGCAGGGGCCGGTCTCGCCCATCTGCACGGGTGCGCCGTTGTAGATGTTCAGGCCCAGCATATTCGGCCTGCCCAGCGGAAGAGCATCCGTGATGTGCTGCGGCACATTGTCGATGCAGGCAGACAACCGCGATCCGCACACATCTGCACCCGGCCAGCGGCCCAGACAGAGCGGATCAAATGCCATGGTGTGGGTGAACGCCCAGTCGTCATCCGGGCACCCGAACATCAGCTGCCGGGCGGCTTCCCGGTTCTCGGGCGTATCCATTACCGGGTAACAGACGCGCCCGGTGGAAACAAAGCCGACTTTGTTCTCCGGGTCCGCCGCCCGAATCGCCTGCGCCGCCAGACAATGTGCGTACAGGACATTTTGCCAGCAGGTGAACTGACCTTCCAGTGGGAGCTTCAAGCCGGGGGCGTGCTCCCCCGTGCCATGGCCCATTTTCACGATACAGGCAGGCTCGTTGAAAGTGAACCACTGATGCACCCGCCCTTTGAAATGCTCTGCCATCTTCGCAGCGTAGCCTGCAAAGGCACGGGCGGTATCTTCATTCCGCCAGCCGCCTTTTTCTTCCAGTGCCTGCGGCAGATCCCAATGGTACAGGGTGACATAGGGTTCAATGCCCGCTTCCAGCAGGGCATCCACCAGAGCGTCATAATAAGCAAAGCCCTTTTCGTTCCAGTCCGTGCCGCCGGTGGGGGCAATGCGTGTCCATGCCACCGAGAAGCGGTAGGCTTTCAGGTGCATGGATCTGAGCAGTTCTATGTCCTCTTTCCAGCGGTGGTAGCTGTCGCAGGCAACGTCACCGGTCTCGCCCCGGTAGGTGCAGCCCGGTGTGTGGGAAAAGACATCCCAGATGCTCAGTCCCTTGCCGCCCTCTGCGGCACCGCCTTCGATCTGATGGGCCGCCGTTGCAGCACCCCAGACAAATTCTTTTGGAAATTCAGCCATGAAGGTTCTCCTTTGTGTGGATCAGACTCGTGTACGCAGGCACTTGAGGTCTGTGCCGGTTACGGCGTAGGCCCCGGTGCCAGCGGGCAGGAACAGACTCTGCCCCTTGCGGATGAGCAGGCTTTCGCCGGTGGCGGTCTCGGTCAGGGTGCCCTTGCCTTCCAGCACCAGTAGAGAGGTGAAGGAGGTCTCGTCGCAGACATCCTCAAAGCCACCCTCTACGGCATCCACCGTGAAGTAATCACACTGCGCCAGATGACCGTGGAAGTCCTGCGCTTTCGGCGGCTCCCGGCGGGTAACATCCAGCGCCTGCGGGATGTGCAGCTGCCGGGGTTTGCCATCTGCGCCCAGACGGCCGTAGTCGTAGATGCGGTAGGTGACGTTGGAGTTCTGCTGGATCTCTGCCACCACGATGCCCTTGCGGATGGCGTGCAGCGTGCCGGAGGGGATGAAGAAGCAGTCCCCATTGTGCACCGGCACTGCGTTCAGCACGTCGGTCAGGGTGTTGTCCTGAATGCGGCGTTCAAACTCCTCTTTGCTGATCTGGTGGGTGAAGCCATAGTACAGGGTCGCGCCCGGCTCTGCTTCCAGCACATACCACATCTCGGTCTTGCCGTACTGGTGCTCGTGCTCCAAAGCGTATTCATTGGAGGGGTGTACCTGAATGGACAGGTCTTTTTTGGCATCAATGAGTTTGGCAAGTATGGGGAACTCGCTGAACTTTTCGCAGTGGGTGCCAAGGCAGCCGGGATGAGTGTTGATGTACTGCTGGAAGGTGGAGCCGTCCGGCAGGTAGCTGGGGCCGTCCGGGTGGCAGGACAGCATCCACGCCTCGCTCAGGGGGTGTAAGTCGCTCTGGATGCCGTACTCGGTACGCAGCTTTTCGCCGCCCCAGAGGTAGTCTTTGCAGCTGGGAGTAAGTTGAACTGTTTTCATTTTATATACCTCGAATATGCCTGAAATTGAACACAAAAAGGCGAATTTTCAGAAAAAAGGGTGCAAAAAAGCTGCCCCGTCCATTTTTCGGCAGGAACGAGGCAGCCAGTTTGCAGGGGGAATTATGCTTTCAACAGGGCAGCGGCAGCTTTGCCAAGGGTGTCATTGATGGCATCGGCTGCTGCTTCAGTGGGGGCAACGGCAGAGAGATACACCTTGATCTTCGGCTCAGTGCCGGAGGGGCGCACCATCAGCTTGGCACCGCCCGCCAGACGGAACTCCAACACATTGGCCTTGGGTAGCCCGGTACCGGCGGCGTTGTAGTCCACCACGCTTTCCACGGCCATGCCGCCGATGGCGGTGGGCGGGGTCTGGTGCAGCTGCTTCATGATGGCGTCCATGGTGTGCATTCCGCTTTCGCCCTCAAAAGCGAAGCTGTGCAGGGCGTTGCGGTAGCAGCCAAACTCGGCGTACAGCTTATTGATGGCATCCAGCAGGGTCATGCCCTGCTTTGCGTACCATGCGGCGGCTTCGCACACCAGCAGGGTGGCGTTGACGGCGTCCTTGTCCCGGACGTGAGCGCCGGACAGGTAGCCGTAGCTCTCCTCAAAGCCAAAGATGTAGCGGTCGGCTTCACCTGCGGCTTCCAGCAGACCGATCTGCTCGCCGATGAACTTGAAGCCGGTCAGGGTGCGGCGCAGCTCCACGCCGTACTTTGCCGCCACCGGGGTGGCCATATCGGTGGAGACGATGGTGGTCACAGCCACCGGACGCTCCGGCATGGTGCCCAGTGCCTTGCGGGTGCGGCAGATGTAGTCCAGCAGAATGATGCCCATCTCGTTGCCGGTGATGAGCCGGTAGCCACCCTTGCCGTCGGGCACGGCGGTGCCGCAGCGGTCACAATCCGGGTCGGTGCCCAGCAAAAGGTCCGGGTGCACTTTGTCGCACAGCTCCAGACCCTTCTGCATGGCTTCCCGGATCTCCGGGTTCGGATAAGGGCAGGTGGGGAAGTTGCCGTCCGGCTTTTCCTGCTCCGGCACCACCGTCACATGGGTGACGCCCAACTTTGCCAGCAGATTTTTCACGCATTCCAAGCCGGAGCCGTTCAGCGGGGTGTACACCAGCTTCAGGTCGGCGGTGCCTGCACCATCACCGACCCGCTGGGCGTAGACGGCATCCACAAAGTCGTCCAGACATTTCTCGCTGCTGTACTCGATCTTGCCCTCGGTAAGGGCGACATCAAAGTCCGCAGGCTGTACGGCGAAGCAGTCCACCGCTTCAATGGCGGCAAGAATTTTCGCTGCCACCTCAAGGGTGATCTGGCAACCGTCTGCACCGTAGACCTTGTAGCCGTTGTACTTGGCAGGGTTGTGGCTGGCGGTGACGCACACGCCTGCGCCGCAGCCGTAGTACCGCACCGCCCAGCTCAGCGCCGGGGTGGGCTCCAGACGGGGGTAGATGTACGCCTTGATGCCGTTAGCAGCCAGAACAGCCGCCGTTTCTTTTGCGAACACATCGCTCTTGATGCGGCTGTCGTAGCCGATGGCCACCTTTTTGGGCAGGTCGGAGGCGTTCAGGTAGTTGGCAAGCCCCTGGGTTGCCTTGCGGATGTTGTAGACGTTCATCCGGTTGGTGCCTGCGCCGATGACACCTCGCAGACCGCCGGTGCCGAATTCCAGCTCCCGGTAAAAGCGGTCGGTGATGGCATCCTCGTCCCCTGCAATGCTCTTCAACTCCTCGGCAAGGTCAGTGGGCATCCCGGGCTGGGAAAGCCAGCGGTCATACTGCTGTTTGATTCGTTCTTCCATAGGATTACACTTTCTTCAAATACCATATCCTTGCGGGCATCTGGCCGTAGCCGCCGGGCAGCTCCAAGCCGGTGGTCAGCAGCTGTGCCCCTGTGTAGGTGTTATTCTCTTCGTCCCAGTACTGTGCCGCCGGGTCCAGCCCTGCCAGCACCAGCCGGGGACGGGCATTCAGGCTGGCGGTGCCGTGGCTGCCGGTCAAAGCATCTCCCACGGCGAACACCGCCGCCTCGCTGCCGTCCTTGGCGGCAAGCATCCACGCAGCACCCAGACCGCTTGCGTCCGGGTTTACCAGCCGATGCAGCTCACCGCCCCGCAGCAGGGCACCGTGAGTACGATACCATGCCACAAAGGAACGCAGCTGCGCAAGCTCTTCCTCCGTGTACTTGGTCAGATCCAGCTCAAAGCCAAAGGTACCGGTAAGTGCAGCCGCCATGCGGGCCTCCACCGTGGAGGTGTGGCCGTTGCAGTGGTTGGGCACGGTGGAAAAGTGCGCGCCCATCACACAGCCGGGGTAGAACAGGCTGGTGCCATACTGGATGACCAGACGGCTCCGGGCATCGGTGTTGTCGCTGCACCAGATCTGGGGGCTGTAATAGAGCATTCCGCAGTCGAACCGTGCCCCGCCGCCTGCACAGTTTTCCAGCAGCAGGTGGGGGTATTTCTCGGTCAGGCGGCGCTGCAATTCATATACACCCATCACATAGCGGTGGTAGACCTCGCCCTGCCGTTTGGCGGGCAGTTTTGCGTTGTAGACGTGGGCCAGCGAGCGGTTCATATCCCACTTGAGGTACTTCAGCGGGCAGCTTTGCAAGATGGCATCCAGCTGCTGCCAGATGCCGTCCACCACCTCTGGGCGGCTGAAATCCAGCGTGTACTGCTGGCGAATCTCCAGCGGTTCACGGCCTTTAATGCCGAACGCCCAGTCCGGGTGGGCACGGTAGAGGTCACTGTCCGGGCTGATGGCCTCCGGTTCCACCCAAAGCCCCATGTCCAGCCCCAGCAGGTTGATTTTCTTGCACAGACCAGCCAGCCCATCGGGCAGTTTGTTTTTGTCAGCCACCCAGTCGCCCAAACTGGAAGAAGTATCGTTGCGCCCCTTGAACCAGCCGTCGTCCAGCACAAACAGGTCGATGTCTGCCTTTTTGGAAGCCTGCGCCAGTGCCAGCAGCTTTTTCTCGTCAAAATCGAAGTAGCAGGCCTCCCAGCTGTTGATGAGCACCGGGCGGGGTTTTGTCATATCCTGCCAGCGGGGCGGCAGCAGACGAGTGCGGATGGCGGTGTGGAACCGGCGGCTCATCTCACCCAGACCTTTATCGGAGTAGACCATGGCCGCTTCCGGGGCGGCAAAGCTCTCGCCGGGGGCGAGCGTCCAATGGAAGTGGTACGGATGGATGCCCATGACCAGACGCTCACCGGCGTCGCAACGCTCGGCCTCAATGAGGTAGTTGCCGCTGTACACAAAGGCAAATCCCCATGCGTCGCCGGTCGTTTCGGTGGTATCGGCATGGCAGAGGGCGACTGCCGGGTTGTGGGCATGGCCCGGTACACCGCGGGTACTGCCGGTGCTCTGGATGCCGCAGCGCAGCGCCGCACGTTCCGGGGTGCGCTCCGCTGCCCATGTGCCGTTGAGGGTGATAAGTTCCAGCGCATCCGGCGCAAAGTCTACGGAAAGGGAAGCAGCCTTGTGCAATGTCAGCGGCTGGGTGCCTGCATTGGTGTACACGGCAGTGCGGGTGATGAGATCCTCCGCCTCGTACACGCTGTACCGCAGCTCCACGGCCAGACCGCACGCATCTTTCAGGAAAACGGAAAGCGTCTCCACACCCTTTCCATCCCGGAACATCGGCAGGCCGGGCAATTGGGGTTTGCCGATATGCACTTCAGCACGGTCGAACACGAACGCCGCCGCTTCCGTGCCGTCGGCATATTCGGGAACGACCGAGGGCGTGCGGTTGTCCGCCGTGCCAGAGCCGGAAATTTCCTGAAGCATCAGGTCAGGCCAGCAGCCGGGGTCGCCGTGCGGTACACGGTCGTCGGTTAGTTCCGGTGCATCGTCCGGCAGGCGAGAACCATAGTAAGTATGAAGAAGCATCCCCTTCGGGCCGACAGCCATCTGGTAGCTGGTGTGGGCGGTGTGCAGGGTGAAGCAATTTTCAGAACGGACGATCATGGGTCGTTTCCTCCAAGTTTTATTTCGATTCTGCGCAAATTTCGGATTCGGGTTCTTCTTCCGGCTTCCGGCCCGCCTTTTCCAGACGGGCAAAAGCTGAACGCATCAGCACCGACATGCCAAGTGCGGACGCCGAACCGCCGATAAGAAAGATCGGGAGCAGCAGGTAGATGAACCATCCGGGAGCAAGCTTCCAGAGCAGGGGCATCCAGATGAGAAACGCCAGAATGCCGACCGTCGGCAGAAGATTTGCAATCGTCATTCGTGCGCCGTCGGTCAAAGCCAGCAGTGCTTTCGTATAGGTGAACCGCGCCAGCAGTGCAAAGCCCCAGCACCCCCAGCAGGCGATCCCCAACCCCAGCAGGAAGGACGCAGCGGCCAGAATCCCGGTAAAGGCGTTGTCCTGTGCGGCTGCGGCTTTCAACCCGGCATAGGATGTGAACACGGCGATAAGGACTACCAGCCAGACGGCGGTGCTCTGTCTGAAATCGCGCTTGAACGCTTTGAAAAAGTCGCTTCTCACCTGATATTCTTCCCCAGCGGCCAGTTTCCCGGTCACGGTGAACAGAGCCTGTGTGGATGCGCCCGCCGTCACCACCGGGATGCAGCAGAGCAGCCAGAGAAGGTTCAGCCCAATCAAATCGCCGATTTTTCCCATCAGGCGGTAAAATGGGGTGTCGATATTGGATGACTTTTTCATAGCAGTTCCTTTCGGGAGGGTTTACTCCCAGATGCTCCTGAGATATGCAAGATTTTTGTCGATGAGGGCGCACCGCTGCTTTACGCAGTCCACGCTGCGCAGCGGGTCGGCGGGGGTGTTGAAGGCAAAGTCCAGCAGCTTGTCAATGGTGGTGGAAGCCACATGGAGACGGGTGTCGCTGGCTGCATAATAAATATACACGCTGCCGTCCTCGTCGGCAATGGCACCGTTGGTGAATACCACGTTGGAAACATCGCCCACACGCTCCCAGTCGCGGGGTGCGATGAGGAAGCCGGAGGGCTCTGCGATCACCTTGCTGGGGTTGTCCAGTGCGGTGACGAACACATAAATGACGTACCGCAGCCCGGCGGCGGTATTCCGCACGCCATGGGCGATGTGCAGCCAGCCCTTTTCGGTCTTGATGGGGGTGGCACCTTCGCCGTTCTTTGCCTCGGTGATGGTGTGGTAGCGGCGGGGGCTGGTGATGATCTCCTCGTCAATGACGGCGTGGGTGATGTCCTCGCACAGACCAAAGCCTACGCCGCCGCCGGAACCAGTGTCGATGAAATCGTCCATGGGGCGGGTATAGAAGGCGTACTTGCCGTTGACGAACTCTGGCAGCAGATCCACATTGCGCTGTTGCGGGCTGCGCTTGGTGACAAGGTTCGGCAGACGCTCCCAAGTCTTGAGATCTTTGGTGCGGACGATGCCTGCGGCAGCCACGGCAGCGGACAGGTCGTTCACCGTGGTGTCCTTGCTCTCAGAGCAGAACACGCCGTAGATCCAGCCATCCTCGTGCTGAGTCAACCGCATATCGTAGACATTGGTCTCCTCCGGGCAGGTATCCGGCAGCAGAATGGGCTTTTCCCAGAAGTGGAAGCCCTCCACCGGGCTGTCGCTCTCTGCCACGCCGAAGAAGCTCTTGCGGTCGTTGCCCTCAATGCGGGCGACCAGATAATACTTGCCGTTCAGCTTGATGGCACCGGAATTGAACACAGCGTTGACGCCCAGACGCTCCATGAAGTGAGGATTCGTCTCCGGGTTCAGGTCGAACCGCCAGCTCAGCGGGATGGATTCGCGGGTCAGCACCGGGTTTTCCCACCGGTCGTAGATGCCGTTGTAGAAATCGGTCTTTTTGTTTTTGCGGGCCAGGTAGGCATCCTGCAAAGCCTTCTGGCGCAGGTATTCGGGGTGGAGTTTAGACTGTGACATCGGGGTCCCTCCTTATCAGTTCCATGCACATTCTGCCGTTGTGGTAGGGGCACTTCCACGGCTCAAGGATGGGCTTGCGGCTGGACGGTTTTCCGTCTGCATCCACCTCCCAGAACCATTCACTGCCGGGGCGCTTGTCCACCAGTACGTTGCAGATGTAGTGGTAAATATCGGCGGCGGCATCGCGGTATTTGGCGTCGCCGCTCTTGTTATATTCGTTCACGAAGCCCAGTACGGACTCGGCCTGCACCCACCACACACGGGTGGTGTTCACCTTGCCGCGGTCGCACTCGTTGACCACTGAGTGGTCAATGTAAGCTTCCTTGTAGATGTGGGCGGCAAGGTCGGAGTTGATGGCGTGGATGCGCTTGGAAAGCGCTGCATCGCCCAGTAAATCGCAGCCCCAGTCGATGAGCCAGCTGGACTCGATATCGTGGCCGTAGCTGTACAAATCGATGATAGAGTTGTAGTGCTGGTCAAAGAACACCAGCTGCCGGTGCAGTTCCGGGCTGTAAATCTTGTGCTCGTAGATATCAAGGATGCGGCGCAGAGCCTTTTCCACCTCCGGGTCACGGCTTGCCTGATAAAGCCCAGCGTAACCCTCGAACACATGGAGCAGGGTATTCATGGTCTTTGCCGCCATGACACCGTTTTCCGAGAGCTTTTCGTTGCTCTCCGGCTTCCAGTCGATGGTAAAGGCTTCCAGATAGCCCTCGCTGTCGGTGCAATGCTGCTCGATGAGATGAAAGATCTTTTTTGCGTAGGCCAGCGCAACGGGGTCTTTGGTCAGCCGGTAGTAAGCGGAAAGGGCATAGATGGCAAAGCCCTGATTGTAGGTGTGCTTGGTGGTGTCCTGCGGCTTGCCGGTGTAATCGCAGCTCCAGTACACGCCGCCGTTTGCCTCGTCGTAGCAGTTTTTCAGGAAGAACTGGTAGGCGTGGCGGGCATCCTCGGCAAGGTCTGCCCGGCCGGTCAGCTTGGCAGCCTCGGAGAAGAACCACAGAATGCGGCTGTTCAGGATGCAGCCCTTTTCGGCTTTTTTATCCAGCTTCAGGTCAAAATCCATGTAGCCGTAAAAGCCGCCGTTTTCCTCGTCCCGCAGCCCTTTCCAGAAGGGAATGATGGTTTGCAGCAGCATTTCTTCTGCTGCCTGTTTGATCTTTGGCATAGGAAAATCCCCCTCCCTGTTTTACCAAAACGAGCCCGCCCCGGATGACCGGGACAGGCTCCATTGTATCAGCGGATGCCGACCTCGTGGTCGGTGGGGCCTGCGTTATCGTGGGCCTTGATGTAATCCACCACCTCGTCCACGGTGGTGAAGGCCAGACCTACATAGCTGTCAGCGCAGCCATAATAGAGGGCGATGCGGCCGGTGTCGGCATCCTGCAGGGTAGCGCAGGGGAAGCAGACGTTGGGCACGAAGCCACGTTCCTCATACCATTTTTCCGGGGTCAGCAGGAAGTTGCCGCAGCGGTACAGCACCTTGCTCGGCTCATCCTTATCCAGAATGGCACCGCCGATGGAGTAGACGAAGCCATTGCAGGTGCCGGTGACGCCGTGATAGAACAGCAGCCAGCCCTCGCTGGTCTCGATAGGGGCAGCACCGCCGCCGATCTTCACACTTTCCCACCAGTTGGAGCCCTTGCTCATCACATGGCGGTGACGGCCCCAGAACTCCATATCCGGGCTCTGGCTCAGGAAGATGTCACCGAAAGGCGTGTGGCCGCTGTCAGAGGGGCGGCTCAGCAGGGTGTACATGCCGTTGATCTTCCGGGGGAACAGCACTGCGTTGCGGTTGAAGGGGATAAAGGGGTTCTCGATGCGGACAAAGGTCTTGAAGTCGGTGGTCTTGGCGATGCCGATGGACGCACCGTAGAAGTCCTGACACCAGATGATGTAGTAGGTGTCCTCCACCTTCACCAGACGGGGATCGTAGGCGTACACCGGCATAAATGGCTCGCCCTTTTCGTTGACAAAGGGAATCTTGTCCTTATCAAAGGTCCAGTGGATGCCATCCTCGCTGCGTCCCAGATAGATGTAGGGGATGCCGTTGATCTGCTCACCACGGAACACGCCGATGAACTTGCCCTCGTAGGGCACCACGGCGCTGTTGAAGATGCGGGCTACCCCTTCCACAGGATTGCGGTCGATGATGGGGTTCTCGCTGTACCGCCACACCGGAGCGGTAACGTCAGCGGGCTTTTCCTGCCATGGAATGTTGGGCAGGGCGTCGCAGAACATTTTTACATTACTCATAAGTAAAAACTCCTATAATTAGAAGATGATCGTTTTCCTTCTGCTGTATTCTCCCAGCTCCTGCACAGAGCCGGGAGAATCAGCAGATGATGAAGGAGAAAAAGAGAATAGCTGAATAAACCTCTCACTGCTCCATCCGCCTGCGGCGGAGTGTCGCGGAGCTCCCATAGCAGGGGGAGCCAAATTGCGGTTATCCCTTCACGGCACCCGCTGCCATGCCGCTGTAAACCTGACGCTGGAAGAAGAGGAACAGCAGCAGAATGGGGATGATGGTGATGATAACACCGGCGCAGATGTAGTTGTACTGGTTGCCGTAGGGGCCGGTAAAAGTGTATAGTGCCACGGAAATAGTCTTGAGGTCACTGGACTGCAAGTAAAGGTTGGACATGTAGTATTCGTTGTACACGCTGACGCCCTTCAGCAGACAGCTAGTGACGATGGCCGGTTTCAGCAGCGGGAGCAGAATCTTGAAAAATACACCAAAGTAGGTGCAGCCATCGAGAATGGCACTTTCGTCCAGCGCACGAGGCAGATTCTCGAAGAACTGCAAGAAGATGTAGATGGAAATGATATCGGTGCCGCAAAGCACGATGATGTAACCGTATAGGTGATTGATGAGCCCCAGATTGTACATGATCTGGTAGACCGTAACCTGCGTCGCGATGCCGGGGATGAGGGATGCGAACATGAACAGATTATGGATGAGACCGCTGCCGGGGAAGCGGAAACGGTCCAGCACGTAAGCCAGCATGGAGCTGATGAGGATGGAGAACAGCAGGACAAAGACCAGCGCGATGCCGGTATTCAAGAAGCCGCGCAGCATGTTGGCTTTTTGGAAGGCGACGACAAAGTTCTCAAAGTTGAACCAGTTTTCCGGCGGGGTCAGAACGCTGGTGGACGCATACTCTTCGTTGGTCTTGAAGGCAGTCAGCACGCAGACGCAGACCGGGACCAGCGCAATGATGGAGAACAGGATGAGCAGGAAATATTTGAGGATGTTGAACACCGTATCCATGACCTTGATCTGGGTGTTGCTCCGAACGTTCGATGCCATGCTCAGACTCCCTCCTTTGCGGCCTGCTTCGCCGCACGTTTTGCGGCACGCGCAGCCTTTTTGTGCTCACGCAGTTCCTTACGGCGACGGCGGTCCTCTTCCTTCATGATGTCGTCCTCCTCGTTGTCCTTGAAGAAGTACTTGAAGAACACCTTCTGAGCAACGGTGCAGAGAATGATAATTGCCAGCAGAACGACGGCCATTGCACAGGCCAGACCGACTTTCTGGTTCTCATGTGCCAGACGGTTCATGATGACGAAGTACGTACCGGTGCCCATGGTGCCGTTGGTGATAACGTAGGGCGGCTCGAAAGCGGATAGCGAACCGCTGATGGACAGGATCAGATTCAGCACGATGATGGTGCGGATGGACGGCATGATGATGTACTTGAACTGCTGCCAGCGGCTCGCACCGTCCAGCTCGGCGGCTTCGTATAGGTCGGTATCGACCGACATCATTGCACCAAGGAACATGACCATGTTCTGACCCATATAACGCCAGACTGACGTTGCCGCCAGCGCGATATTGTTGATCTTCTGGTCTTGCAGCCAGTATGGGATGTTGTCGAGGTTTATGCCGAATATCTGCAAGATGGAGTCCAGAACGAAGCCACGGGCGTAGAAGAATTTGAAGATAAAGCCGACGGCGATGCCGCAGATCAGGTATGGGAAGAACATGCAGGCTTTGTAGATGCCTTCGCCCTTGACCTTAAAGACCATCAGCGAGGCAAAGAACAGCGCCAGCACCAGCTGAACGACTGCGCCGCCCATATAGTACAGACTGACACGGAGGGAGCCGAAGATCTCACTCCGCTTAAAGACCTCAATGTAGTTCTGGAGGCCCACCCAAGTGCCTTCGGACAGGTAGTTGCGGTTGTAGAAACTGAACTGCACCATCTTGGCGAAGGGGATGTAGGTGAACATCATCAGGAGCACCAGCGGCACAAACATGAAGCTGACGATCAGCAGCACCCGCTGGGTCTTATCTGCCCGGATGAATTTCTGGAAGCCGGACAGCTCATCGTATTTTTTCGTGGTAGGATGTACGGTCATGGAATTTTCCTCCTTTTCCCCAGAATCAGCAGAAACACCGGCTCGGTTCCACCGGAGCCGAACCAGTGATTCTGCATCGTTCCAAGGGGGAAATTACAAGGTGACTTCCACGTTCAGGGACTGCTGTGCAGCGGTCCACTTGGCGTTCCAGTCGTCCATGATGGAATCGAAGCTCTGGCTGCCGGTCAGGGCAGCTTCCAGAATGGCGCAGTCGGGGTAGTCATCGTTGTTGATGCCGCACTCGCTCTCGAGGTTGACCTTATCGAACAGATCCTCTTCGCCTGCTGCTGGGGCGTTGTTGGAGACCAGTTCGACACCTTGGAAGTCTGCGAGGAAGCCGGGCATCTCACCGTCCTTACGAGCCGGGATGCAGCCCTCGTCCACGAAGATGGAACTTTCGTCCAGCAGCCACTTCACATACAGCATGGAAGCGATCTGGTTGTCGAGGCTGGACTTTGCGTTGATGCCGTAGCTGTAGTTGCCGCCTGCACCTGCGTAACGCTTGCCGTTGACGGTGATGGGGAACGGCATATAGCTGATGTCGTCGGGGTTCGGGCCGGCGTCCTTGAACTGCTGCACAGACCAGCTGCCGAGGACCATCGTTGCAATTTCGCCGGAGTTGATGCGGCTCTTGGAGGATTCCCAGTCGGTAGACATGGGGTCGTCCTCGATCAGCTTGCGGGAAACGGCCTCATACAGGGTGTAGTAGACGGCATACGGGCCGGTCTGGTCGCCGCGGTTCGAGAACGGATTTGCGGTATGTGCAATGTTGTTATGGAAGTCGGGGTCACCGGTTGCAGAACCGAAGATGTAATTGTCCCATGCGCCCATCGTCCAGCCAGCGGCAAAGTTGGTATAAAGAGGAATCACGCCGCCCATGTCTTTGATCTTCTGCAGGTCGTCAAGGAATTCATCCGGCGTTGCAGGAGCGGTGGTGATGCCTGCCTGTTCCCAGACGCGCTTATTGTAAGCCACACCGTCAGCGTTGCCGCCGTTTGCGATGCCGTAGACCTTGCCGCCGAATGCCTTGTCGGATGCGAAGTTGTAGATGGCGTCGAGGGTTTCAAAATCGCCCAGAGGGATCACATAGCTGCTCAGATCAGCCTTTGAAACACTGGTGGGAATGAAGCAGATGTCACCCCAGTCACCTGTCATCATGCGGAGGGTCAGGCTCTCTTCGTAGTCGGTCATGGCCTCGTAGTTGACCGTGATGTTGGGGTACAGCTCGTGGAATTGTGCGGCATATCCGGCATAGGTGGTGTCCACGATGTCGGTGCGGTTCGTCAAAATTTTGATCTCGGCCTTGATGTCCTGATAATCCTCGCCCAGCTTGATACTGTCTATGGTGGGCAGGTCAGCGGCCGTGGAACTTCCCGCAGCAGAGCTGGAAGCGGCGGTGGAACTGGATTTGGAACCGCAGGCGGCCAGTGCCGAAGCAGCAGCCAGAATGCCAGTGGCCTTCAGGAAACTACGACGATTGATCTTACGCATAAGATGGTGTCCTCCTTCTGAATTGTACGTGTGGCGTTTCATTCCTCTCGATTATAAGCTAAATTTTTAAGTTATCGTTTAGCTTATTTTCTGTGGCTTAAGTATATATTTTTTAAGCAGACAAGTCAATGTGCCCAAAAAGATTCGCTTTATTGTCTGGTTTAAGAAGACTTCGCTTGTAAAAAATGCACGAAGAATCCGGGATACAACAGGTTACCCTTCCGTTAAATTTGTTTTTAACTTAAAATTTTAACTAAAAAATCGATTACTTTTGCTGCTTTTTCTCCCATTTTAGCTCCTGAACGGCCCGTTTTTCTCAAAAAAGAAGTTGACGAAATGTTCAAACGCTGGTACTCTTACAGTAAGCTAAATAAAGTTCGATTCTTACTTTATATTACAGAACAGAAAGCGGGATCAAATATGGCAAAAGCAGTACGAATGGCGGACATTGCCAAACGGTTGGGGATCAGCACCGTGTCAGTCTCCAAGGGTCTGGCAGGAAAGGACGGCGTCAGTGAAGCAATGCGTGCCCGCATCCTTGCTACAGCAGAGGAAATGGGGTATCAGCAGCCGACCCATCCGCAGTCCTCCGGCGGCGAGACCATTGGCATTTTGGTGGCCGACCGCTTTTTTAACGAGAATGCCTTTTACTCCAACCTTTATCGCTCGGTACTCAAGAGTGCCGCCACTGCAAACATCTCGGTGCTGATGGAGATCGTAATGCCGCAGGCTGAACAGAACTGCAATATGCCCACCTTTTTAGTCAACCGGAAGGTGGATGGCCTGATCTTCATGGGTGAGATCGACCGGCGCTATCTGGCCACTGCCATCCAGACCGGCGTGCCTTTCATGCTGCTGGACTTCTACGACGACGCCATCGCCGCCGACTGTGTTCTCAGCGACAACACCAGCGGCAGTTATATGCTTACCGAGCACCTCATCGCCACCGGGCGGCGGAACATCGGCTTCGTAGGCAGTGTCCTCTCCACCAGCTCCATCATGGACCGCTACCTCGGCTACACCAAGGCACTCCTTCGTGCCGGACTTCCAATCCGGGACGATTGGCGGCTGGAAGACCGCGACGATCAGGGCTTGTTCATCCCCTTCACCCTCCCACACGAGATGCCGGATGCCTTTGTCTGCAACTGTGACGAAGTGGCCTACAATCTGGTCGAGACGCTGAAACGCGAAGGCTATCGTGTGCCGCAGGACGTGGCCGTGACCGGCTACGACGACTATCGCTATTCCCTCATCTGCAACCCGCCGCTGACCAGCTACCGGGTCGATCTGGACGGCGTGGCCAAAACGGTTGTGGCCCAGCTGCGCCGCAAAATGGCGCACAAGCCTGCCATTGCACCCACCGTTATCGTGCCCGGCGGCTTTGTAAGAAGAGAATCGACCTGAACCGAGAAAAGCAGAACGACCCCTGCCGGCTGGCAGGGGTCGTTCTGTTTTATAAGATATCCTTCAAAAATTCCGTCAGTACTTTTGCCGCCTGTCGGTGGTTCTCCACACCGGGGTGCTGGCGTGCGCCGACTGTCTCCGGGGTCGTCTCGGGCAGTTCCAGCAGATAGACGCGGCTGTCTCCGGTCGCGGCTTTGTACTGCTCCACGCCGCGTTTCAGCAGCGGCAGGATGCGGTCGCCCAGCATCCCGATGCACCAGACCATCACCGCCTGCGGGTTGTTCTCTCGCACAACAGTCAGGAAACTTTGCACCCCGTCTGCGACTTTCTGTGCGTCCTCCGGGTGAAAATCACCGTTGGAAAGCAAGCACTGCTTGTACTCTTTTCCGGTTTCCGGGTCGCCCCACGGCGGATTATCAAACGCACCGTTGTCGTTTGTTCCAAGGTTGAGGATGACCGCATCCGGCTGCCACGCTGCAAAGTTGTTGGGCTGCTGTGCGCCAAGGGCGGCGTTCTGCTCTCCCGTTGCTACGCCGCACACCTGCGTGTAATAGGGCGGCAGCACATGGCGGACATCGTTGTCCCAGCCGGACACGATACCCCAACCGCTCTGGGAGATGCAGCGGTATTCTGCGCCCAATGCGTCTGCCGTCATCCGGCCGTAATGGTTTTCCGCCGAGAAGAACGCACTCACCCAGTCCTCTTCCGGTACGGCTCCGATGGCTCCTTCTCCGCTGGTGATGCTGTCGCCCACGAATTCCAGCCGATATTTTGGCTCCGGCAGGGGCAGGAATTCGCCGCCCGCATATTCCAGCCCGGTGATCTGCAGCAGATGCGCCGGGTCATCGTACATCGCCTGTACATCCTTCAAAAGACGGATATGCTTTGCCTTGCCCGGGGTCATCCCCCGGAACAAACAGACCTTGCTCTGCCCCGGGTTCACCGCAAAGCGTGCGATCCATGCACCGTTCAGCTCTACGCTGACCCAAGGCTCCATGACCTCATAATCCGCAAAAAAGTCCACCCACAGTTCGCTGCCGGTAAAGTCCAGCTCGATGCCGCTGGCCGTCCAGAACAAGGTCAGCGGGGCACGGCTCGTGTGCCGCCCCAGTGCCCGCACCTGCGGCAGCTGGGTCAGCGCTGCGGTTGTAAGTTGCTCCATTTTCCGTTCCCTCCTGTTTGCTTTGCCCGAAGCATAGCAGATTCTGCGCAAAATCGCAAGCTAAATGCGTAAACTAACAAAACCCTAAAATTTAGTTTAGCCTTTGTACCTCCCGGTGCAGGGGCTTTTTTCGGGTCAGATTAACCAGTGCTTTGCCCCTCTCCTTGTGCCATACGCTGAAAATGAAGCGGCATATTGACGGAACTTCCAAAACTGTCTTATACTTATTGTGCAATCTGACGTTAATTTTTTGAAAAAAGAGGGCAATGCCATGGAACTGGAACACAATTTTTACGGGGTCAATTTTGCAACCTTTCCTCACAGGGGTGTACTGAGCAGCGAGAATGCCCACCGCAGTATGGCAGCGATGGTGGAAGCCACCGCTGCCAACTGGGTCATCCTGTCGCCCTCTGGAATACAATCTGGCCCTTATAGCGAAGAAATCGACTGGCACACCGAGGCCACCCCGACCGATGAGGAGCTGTGCAATGCCATCCGGTTTGCAAAGCAGTTGGGTTTACAGGTGGCGCTGAAACCAACGGTCAACTGCGCCAACGGCGTCTGGCGGGCACGCATCAGCTTCTTCGACCACGATGTGCCCTGTGAGACCAAATGGAGCGGCTGGTTTGAAAGCTATACGGCCTTTCAGACCCACTATGCTGCACTGGCACAGGCCGAAGGCTGCGGGCTGTTCCTCACCGGGTGCGAAATGACCATGACCGAGCACCGGGAAGCCGAATGGCGCGCTCTCATCGCGGCGGTGCGTCAGCAGTATCACGGCCCGGTGAGCTACAACTGCGACAAATACGGCGAGGATCATGTTTCGTGGTGGGATGCCGTGGACTGTATCGCGTCCAGCGGATACTACCCACAGAAGGACTGGGAAAATCAGCTCGACCGCATCGAAGCCGTCAGCCAAAAATTTGGCAAGCCGGTTCTTTTCAGCGAGGCCGGGTGCATGAACATCACCGGCTCATCTGCTGTTCCCAACAACTGGGAACTGAACGGCTCACGGAACGATCTGGAGCAGGCGGGCTGGTACGAAGCGATGTTCTACGCCTGTGCCAAACGCTCGTGGGTGCTGGGCTTTGGTGTCTGGGACTGGCCCGCTGACCCCAGAACGCCCAGCTCCTATGCCGTCTCCGGACGGCCTGCAGCAAAAGTCATCCAGAATGCGTATCATGGAGGGATCTTAGAATGAGTGCTGCAAATGATTCTCGTCTGAAAAAATTGCTTCGCCGTGCCGTGCAGGGTGAAGAATTGACCATTGGATTTCTGGGCGGCTCCATCACGCAGGGAAGCCTTTCCACCCAGCCCGGTAATGCCTACGCTTTCCGAGTGTACCAGTGGTTCGTGGATACCTTTCCCAAATCAAAGTTCCACTACGTCAATGGCGGCATCGGCGGCACAGATTCTCTGTACGGCGTTGCCCGCGCCGTGACCGATGTGCTGATGTACCAGCCGGATTTCGTAGTGGTGGATTTCAGCGTCAACGATCTGGAAGTCCCCTTCCGGCAGGAGACTTATGAAGGCGTTGTCCGCAAGCTGCTTGCATGGCCCTCCCACCCGGCGGTGGTGCTGCTGAACAACATCTATTATGACACCGGCCTGACCGCCGAGGACGACCATGTGGCGGTCGGCGACCATTACGGTGTGCCCCACGTCAGCATCCGGGACAGTATTTACCGGGAGCTGAAAGCCGGAACATACACCCGCCCGCAACTCTCGCCGGACGGCCTGCACCCCAATGATTTCGGGCATGGACTGGTGGCCGGGGAGATCATCAAGCTGCTGGAAAGCGTCAACGCCCGCCGGGAAGAGCCGGAAGAGGAAGCCGTGTTACCGTCTCCGCTGACCGCTAACGCCTATGAGAACGCCCAGCGCCTGACGATCCGGGAGGTTTCACCGGAACTGAACGGTTTCCGTGCCGACACTGCCGAGAAAACCGGCCATCTCGACCACTGGAAAAACGGCTGGATCGGGCAGAATCCCGGTGATAAGATCACCTTTACGGTGGATGCCTCTTGCATCGCGGTGCAGTACCGTAAAACCATCCGCCGCCCTGCACTGCGGGCACAGCTGATTCTGGACGGCGACACCGCCCACCCTGTTCTATTGGACGGCAATTTCGACGAGGACTGGGGCGATTGCCTGTATTTACAGCCTATCCTTCATCATGGGGAGCAGAAGACCCATACCGTGGAGATCACCATTCTGCCGACGGAGGATGAAGCCCCCACAGAGTTCTACCTCATGGCACTGATTACGGCGTGATGCTGAATGCCCCTCCTAGACTTGATTTTGATGATTGGACACTCAAACCAATGCCGTCAAGCCGGTGGGGTGAGAGGGTGATTTTGTTTGTCGGAGAGTAAGTGCACGGTTTCTGCACGGATTTTGCACGGTTTCAAAACGTGCAGAGGGTGCTTTTCGCTGCAAAATCCGACAAAGGGTGCAGAAATTGCTGGGTGAAAAATCACGTTGATTTGATTAAAAATAACGATGACTCGAAACTTCCATAAATTGAGACGAACCGGCGGTTTGCTCTCTTAATCAGTGGGCCCAGGGTTCGAGTCCCTGGAGGTGCACCAGATATTGAACGTCAAATCGAAAGATTTGGCGTTCTTTCTTTATGTAGGAAAGCGGCTGCACACTTTTTGCACACCGGAATAGCTGGATAACGGATGCAAGAGGGGATAACAGGTGCAAGGAACGCAGCAGATGCAAAACGCAAATTTACGGCAAAACGCTAAAAACGACGAATTTGCGCAATTCTGAAAATTGACGATTGTTGCACATCGGTTTCTCCAACATAATTTGCTGACAACTCGACCCGTTCTGCAAACTGCTCGATTGTCCATCCTTTTTCTTTGCGCTGCTCTCGTATTCGTTGACCCAAAAGCGTATTCATAGCGACCTCACATTCTAATTGTGTTTGTTACACGCCAATAGCATACCTGTCGCAATTTTTGTTATACACAATCCATTTGCGTTCGTTCAACGCTATTCGGGTAATTTCAAGGTGGAAAATTTTTGTTCGTATCTTTGGTCAAAAAAGCAATGGTCTTTGGGGACGGTACATGGTACAATAGAAAATGTTGTGCCCCTTGGCACATGAACGAAGGTAAAAGGAGCTGCTGAACGTGGATACGCTCTATCTGCTGCCCGGTGAGGAACGCTGCGTTGATTTTCGAGATGCTAATGGAGTCCCGAAGGTACACTACACTTACTGTTCCATCCGTGGCAAACTTTTCAACTGCACCTGCTGCACAAAGGACGAAGCCCAGCGGCTGTGTGAAGATTGGCTTATAAAACAGGACCGCTGCTATATAAACTAAAAAAGCCGCCGAGGACATCTCCCCAAAATGGGAAGAGTCCTCGGCGGTATTCGTTTATCGGGTCTGCGCTTTTTCGATGGTGTCCTTTTCTCCCGCAAAAAATCGTTCCACGTTTTTCTGTGCCCGAACCAGTTCTTGCATCTCGTTCCGTGCCTTGCGGTAGTCCGGGTAAGCGGCTTTCTTCTTGGTCAGTAGCTCTGCAAACTCCGCATCCAACTCCTTGACCTTCGGCAGCTTCTGCAGCCCGGCTTCGTCAAAGGCAGCTTTCGCCGCCTTGTGCAGAGTAATCTCCTCCCGATGGGCTTCCAAAAACTTTTTACTGTACCCCGACTTGCGGTAGGCATCATAGACCGGGCGGGTCTTGGCATAGTTGATGATGTGAGTTTTCAGCACGGCGATCTCTGTCAACCTTGCTTCTGCTGCCTTGATAGAATTGCCCATGGTATGATAGCGTTCGGCTGCCACCGTTGCACGTTCTCGCAGTTCCTCGGCACTGCTGATCTTCTGCTCCTGTAAGAACAGCAGCGTTTTGGACATTTCTTTCAGGTTGAACTTGGTCGCCCACTTTTTGTAGCCGACGCTTTTGCCCTCTGCCATTTTTCCCTGAATGTCCACCAGCAACTGGAAGGGCTGTTCTTTGGGCGGCTTCTTCTGATAAGGTTGGTGTTTCGCCTTACCCTCCAGCACAGCTTTGATTTCTTCCTCGCCATAGCCGGTGCCCAGAGTTCGGAACCGAATAAAGCGTTTCTGTCCCTTGCCCTTCACCGCCGTGTACTTGCCACGCTTCACCTCGTAGCCCTGCTGCTCTAGCTTTTGCAGAAACGTTTCATAATCTCCCGGTTTTTCTGCAAGGATTGTGTCGATGATTCCGCATAGGCGGTCCCTGTTGCTTTCCTTGGGAGGATAGAGAACACGCTTCTGCCGTTCCCGATAGGGCTTCTTCTCAATGACGGACAACTGGTGTTCCAAGCAAATCAGGTCGCTCAACCGCTGCACTGCCAACGCCGAAAAGAAAAAATCCCGGAACTTTCTGGTGCCATCCAGTGCCGTGGAGTTAAAGATCACATGGTTGTGGATGTGCTGCCGGTCCGTATGGGTGGCAACAACAAACGCATACTTGCCCTTGGTAAAACGCATGGCAAGTTCGTAGCCCACCTTGTTAGCTTCCTCTGCAGTGATTTCCCCCGGACGGAAGGACTGCCGTATCTGATAAGCGATTACATCACTTTTCTGCCTGCGTCCGTTTACGAGATCGTACTGCCGCTTGGTAAGCATAAATTCTTCATCTGCTGTCAGGGCGCTGCAAGCATAGCTGCTGACAAACTGTCCCTGCTCGGTCTTGTCCGGGTTTTCAATATAGTCTGTGCGATTTTTCAGGCAGGCCGCAACGGTCATGCCCTTGTTTTTGTGTAGCGCAATCAGCCGTGTTGCTGCCAGCATCATCACCCCCTATTGCAAAGAAAAAATGCCGCCCGGAGGCGGCATCGAGATCATTTGGATAATTTTTCGTAATCGGTAGCACCTGCCAGATACATTGCCTTATATCGGGTGCACTCCAGCTCGTTGCCGATCTCATCTAAGGCGAGATATTGCTTCCATGCTTCTTTGCTGATGACGTTCTGCAATGCTTTCTCGGCTGCTAGTTTGGCTTTTTTCAGCCGTTGATAGTTTTCGTCCTCGTCCAGCATTTCAGAAAAGATCGTGCTGTTGCGCTCAAAATAATAATCCTCTAACTTCTGTTTGTCCATAATATCCCTCACAGTTCTGCAAGCCACTCACTGAAACGCCCGATGCCCTCGGTGATGGCAGTTGCACCGAAAAAGAGGATGAAGCAGATGAACTCGGCCACCAGTAGGATAAAGAACTGATTCCAAGTCTGACGGTAAGCAGTGTAGATGCCGCAGCCGAAGATGTAGAGCATCAGCGGAGCAACTACATAGCTGGACAGGGTTAGCAGCCACCTTGCCATCAGGGCTAGAAACGCCACAAAGAGAGAAATCGGGAAAAGAACAATTTTCTTCAGCATAGACATCATATCAAGCACTTCCTTCCTGTTCGCCCTTATCATAAAGGTATCGACTACTACGTTGCAAGGATGTCAAGCATTATATGTACACCCGCAGTCCTCCAACTGCGGGAATTTTTATAGCTCTGCCAGCTTGGAAAGAATTTGCTTGCCGATCTCAATCAGTTCATCCAGACGCTGCCGCAGATCTTCCATGTCGGCGGCATAGACCTTGCCGCACTCGTTGGCACGCTTGGCGTACTGGTTCAGATTGTTGCTGCACATCTGCAAAAGATACGCCATGCGCCGCAGTTGCGGCAGGTCAAGGTTCAAGCAATAGCCGTCCAGTGCCATCTTGCGGATATAGGCACTCAGGCTTCGGATGCCCATACTGAGCATCTTTTCATAGATACGGTTCTTTTCTGTTTTGCTCAAGCGCAGGATGATGGTTTCGTCCCGCTTTTCTTTCATCGTGCATCACCATCCTTATCATAATAGCTGCGGAACGGTTTGACAGGCTCCGACTGATTGGTCTTTTCCCCCAGTGCAGCCAGCACAGACGGACGAGTTGCAAGTGTTTCGGTTTCCTCGGATTCTTCGGGAGTATCCTGCGAGGAACTGCGGTCACGGTCGATATTCAGTAGAGCATTCAGTTCGGCAAGGCGAGCAGACTTTTCAGCCAGTTCTTCTTCCTGCGCGAATGGCTTTGCCACTTCAATCTCTGCGGCCTGCTTCTGCTGTTCAAGGTTTTGCAGAGCATTTTCGGCATCTGCAATACGGTCAGCGAAATTGTCGATGGCATTGTCCAGACGAGTGATATTGCCGCGCGCATCATCGCCCAGCGACACCGGGTAACTCAACTCTGCCCGGAGTACGGCCTGATGCTCATTTTTGAAGCTGTCGAATCGAATGTTCAGTTCAAAGCCACGGTAGGTGCCCAGCAGCATCATATCAGCATTAGGCATCTCCTGCCGAGCCAGCAGCAGCCGTTCGCCTGCAGCCTTTTTGTCATCGTACACCATGCCCTTGATGGTCATGCCGCAGAAGTTTTCTTTGTCCTGTGGATGTGCTGCTGCAATCTGTGAATCCTGCTGCAAAGCAGTAATGCGGGTTTTCTGTTTCTGGATCTCTTCCGGGAATGTTTTGAGCAGCTTATCTTCCAGACGATATTTCTGATTCTGGAAGTCACCGCGCAGAACTTTCAATTTTGCCACCTGCACGTCCAAATCCATCTTTTCCCGGATACGAGGGTCGCCTGCACACAGAGCCTTGATTTCTGCGTAAGATAAAGCCTGTTCGTCAATATCATCGCAAGATCGCATAGGCGATTTGCTCGTCATGATCTGCGAGATAAACTTCTGTTTATTCTCAAGGGTCTGATAGAGGTAGGCGTCAAATGTCGATTCGGTGACATAATTATAGACGTAGACTTGTTTGTTTTGGTTGCCTTGGCGGATGATTCTGCCGTTGCGCTGGGTCATATCAGACGGACGCCAGCCTACATCCAGATGATGCACCGCTACGAGCAGCGTCTGGACGTTGGTCCCTGCTCCCATTTTGGCAGTGCTGCCCAGCAGCACACGCACCTGTCCGCTGCGTACCTTGGAGAAAAGTTCTGCTTTCTTGTTCTCCGTATCTGCGTTGTGGATGAACTCGATCTCCTGTTCGGGCACACCGGCATTGAGCAGCTTGGAGCGGATATCATCATAGACGTTGAACGAACCGTCCCCCTTGGGAGTAGACATATCGCAGAAAATCAGCTGGGTCAGCTTCTGCTCTTTGGTGTCGTTCCAGATGCGCAGGATGTTGTTGACGCAGGCATTTAACTTGCTGTTGGGGTCATCGGGCAGAGCGGAATTCATCAACCGCTGGTCAAGACCAATTTTGCGGCCATCCGACGTGATTTTCAACATATTATCCACAGAGGGGTCAACAGAACCGCTGTGGACTTCGGCTGCACGTTCGCTCAACGCCTGCACCATGTCCTGTTGGATTTCCGAAGGTTTGACCACCACCGTCTCAAATTTTGCATCAGGCACCGGGAGATGAAGCTGATCGCTGGTCTTGATATCCGCCGCTTCTTTGAACATCGCCATCAGTTCAGGTAAGTTGAAGAACTTCGCAAAACGAGTGCGTGCACGGTATCCGGTGCCTTCGGGCGCAAGTTCGATGGCAGTAGTAGTTTCACCAAAAGTAGAAGCCCACGCATCAAAATGGGTCAATCCTTTCTGTTGCAAGGTGTTGTACTGGAGATAGCGCATGAGGGTGTACATCTCGGTCATACTGTTGCTCAGGGGTGTACCCGTTGCAAAAATCACGCCACGGCCACCGGTGATTTCATCCAGATAGCGACACTTGCCGAACATATCGCTGGATTTTTGTGCCTCGCTCGTACTCAAACCTGCGACATTACGCATTTTCGTGTACAAGTAGAGGTTCTTAAACGCTTGGCTCTCATCCACAAACAACCTGTCTACGCCCAATTGTTCAAACGTAACCACATCATCTTTACGGTCTGCGCCTTGCAGCTTTTCCAGTTTCTGTTTCAGAGACTTGCGCAACTTTTCCAGCTGCTTTACTGTGAAATGCTCGCCAACCTGTGCTTTCGCTTCTTCGATGGCCTCCTCGATTTCATCCATCTGTTCCTGAATCAGACGCTCCTGTCGTTCTGCGGACAAGGGTATCTTTTCAAACTGGCTGTGTCCGATGATAACTGCATCATAATCACCGGTCGCAATTCTCGCACAGAATTTTTTTCGATTACCGGGTTCAAATTCTTTCTTGCTGGTAACCAGCAGCTTCGCATGGGGGTACAGACGTAAAAACTCGCTGGCCCATTGTTCCGTCAAATGGTTTGGCACGACAAAAAGACTTTTCTGACACAAGCCCAGACGTTTCAGTTCCATAGCGGAAGCCGCCATCTCAAAACTCTTGCCAGCACCGACTTCGTGCGCCAAAAGGGTGTTGTACCCATACAGCACATGGGCAACCGCATTGCGCTGATGCTCTCGCAAATTGATCTCCGGGTTCATGCCCACAAAATGAATGTGACTACCGCCATACTCACGGGGGCGGGTGCTGTTAAAAAGCTCGTTGTACTTTTTTACCAGTAGGGCGCGTCGCTGTGGATCTTTCCAGACCCAGCCAGCAAATGCGTCCTTGATGGCCTGCTGTTTCTGCTGGGCGAGGGTGGTTTCGTTTTGATTCAGCACACGCTTTTCTTTCCCATTCTCCTCGATGGTATCATAAACGCGGCTGTCACGCAAATTCAAGGTATCCTCCAAAATCTTGTAAGCGTTGGCTCGGCGGGTACCGTAGGTTTCAGTGGCCATAATGTCACCAAAGCCAGTAGCAGATTTATTGCTGATCCGCCATTCGGAAGTGTAAGGGGAGTAGCGAACGGTGATGGCATTGTTGTAGCGGATACGATAGGGCGGCTGAAAAGTTTCCATCATAAACTGTTGTACGATAGAGGGGTCAAGCCATGTGGCACCCAAACGCACATCAATTTCAGATGCCTCCAGATCTTTGGGCTGTGCCTTGGTCAGTGCGTCCACATTAACCTTGAACTCCGGGTGACTTTCCGCAGCAAGCTGTGCCATCCGCAGCTTATCGCGTACATTACCCGAAAGGTATTCGTCCGCAGTCTGCCAGCCCGCTTCCGGGTCGGTGGGGTCGGCGGCAGGGTCCTTGAAGATCACACCAGACAATTCAGTGGTGATGCGCCCGTACTCGTCGGGTGTGCCCAGCAGTTCTGCCATATAGGGCAAGTCCACCTTGCCATGCTCCCCGATGGACACCGCCAACGCTTCACTGGGGGTATCCACGCTGGTAACGGTGCGCTCCGGGCGAATCGTCCGTTTCGTGAACATCGCTGCCTTAGATTTAAGCTGCCCCTGCTCGTCCAGATTTTCCAGCGAACACAGCAGATAGTAGGAGGAATCCTGCTCAAATAGCCGCCCGTTTTTGCGGTCGTTCAGCAGACCGTACTTTGCGGTAAAGGCATCGTAGGCGGCGTTCAGCTTTGCCTGTGTCTCCTTAATGTCCTCGTCCGGGAAGTCGTTCAACTGCTGGTCGATCAGGTCCTTGACGATTTGCCGCAGCTCCACCATGCCGGTGACACGCCCTTTGGCGGTGTCGGACAATTCCACTTGTGTCATCACGGAATTTTCCCGGTAGAAAACCTCGCCGTCCACCACCGTGTAGGCGAAATTCTTCACCTCCGGGTCGGCAGGCAGAGTGCGCCGGGTGGCTTCTTCTTCGGCAATGTCGGGAGCGTCCACCTCGGCGGCGGTGTACTGCCCCTCGATGTGCTGCACCGCTTCGGCAAGCTGGTCTGCAAGGTTTGCACCCTCGATGGGAGCAACGGTCAATTCCTCTCGTCCATACTGGGTGCTTTCGGTGGAGAGTACGCCCAGAACCATCTCCGGGTGGTCTGCGAAATACTGGTTGATGGCAAAACCATCCTCGGTTTTGCCAAGCTGCACCCAGTCCGGCTCATGGTCAATGGGGCGGTCACGTTTTTGCAAAAAGATAATGTCGCTGACAACATCCGTGCCAGCGTTGGCACGGAAAGCGTTGTTGGGCAGACGAATGGCCCCCAGCAAATCGGCTCGTTCTGCCATGTGCTTGCGGGCGGTGCTGTCCTTGCTGTCCATGGTGTAGCGAGAAGTCACAAACGCCACGATGCCGCCCGGTCTGATCTGGTCGATGGCTTTCACAAAGAAATAATTGTGGATGCTAAATCCCAGCTTGTTGTACGCCTTATCGTTGACCTTGTAGTTGCCGAAGGGAACATTGCCCACCGCCAAATCGTAGAAATCACGGCGGTCGGTGGTTTCAAAGCCAGCCACGGTAATGTCAGCCTGCGGGTACAGTTTTTTCGCCATGCGCCCGGTGATGCTGTCCAGTTCTACACCATACAGGCGGCTATCCGCCATGCTGTCCGGCAGCATTCCGAAGAAGTTGCCTACGCCCATACTAGGTTCCAGAATGTTACCGCTGCGGAAACCCATGCGCTCCACGGCATCGTAGATGCCACGGATAACGGTAGGGCTGGTATAGTGGGCGTTCAAAACCGAACTGCGGGCGGCAGCGTACTCGTCCTCCGAAAGCAGTCCTTTCAGTTCGGTGTACTCCTTTGCCCAGTTTTTTTTGTTGGGGTCAAAGACATCTGCCAGACCGCCCCATCCAACATACTGCGCCAGCACTTCCTGCTCCTCGGCAGAAGCACCACGGTGTTCTTCTTCCAGACGGAACAGCGTTTTGATGGCCTCGATGTTCCGGGCGTACTTCTGCTTTGCGCCGCCCTCGCCCAGATGCTCATCTGTGATGCGGAAGTTCCCGGCGGGTTCAGGAACAGGCTCTGCATTAAGGGATTCATCCAAGGCGGCGGCATCCGGGAAAGTCTGCACCTCGCCATCAACCACCGCAGAGATCGGCAGTTTATCCAGTTCTTCGTCAGACAGTTCCGGCTCGTCCTGCTCCTCCTGCCGCAGTGCATTCTCGAATTGCTGCTTGTTGATAACCTCATTGTCCCATGACTGACCGTGCGCACTGGTGTCGATACGCACATCAGTATCTCCGATATAGCCGATGGTTCCTTCAATTGTTCTGGTGGGAAGGTCTACCACAACATCGTCCCCGACCTTATAATCAACGGCCTTTTCGGGAGCAGCGTCAAGGGCCTCGTCCTGCTGTTCGTACAATTCCCGGATGTGCGGCAGATGCTCGTTGCGGAAAATGGGCAGTCTGTTTTTCGTCAGCTCCATGTCCTGCAAGCTGACGGATTTGAACATAAAATTAACGTGTTCCACCCGAAAATCCCGGTCATCCAGCTTGATGATGCTGCCAATCGGCAAATAATCCGATTCCCGGAGATATTTTGTCTGGTGGTGGGAGCCATCTTCGTTCAAGCCAGCCAGATAGACGTTATTGCCCTCTGCCCACAGCTTTTTGGATTCTGCTACCCACTGCTCACTCGGAAAGCCAGTTACCTTGACCTTGCCGAGCGTATTTTCCTGTGACAGAAGATTGGTATGCAGAATCCGCTCCACAGCAACGGCATCTTTATCATAGAACAGATAGTTGCCGTTCAGTTCAAAGCCCACAAGAGTATTAGGATACTGCTCTTTCAGGGCAGTGTACTCTGCGGCAACCGTGCCGTCCAGCATCGGGAGCTGACGCTCAACCTCCTGTCTGACAGTACGCTGCTCTTTTTCCGCATCCGTCAGATACCGATCAGACTGAATCATCAGGTCGATATACTTTTCCACCTGTATCCAGCTCAACGGGATTTTCTGATAATCCGGGTAGTGGACAAATTCCAAGCCTTTTCCATCGTAATTCACAAATCCGCTACTGCCATCCAGATAATCGTGGGAATGACCGCCGATGCCGTACTCCTTTGCCAGTGCCTTGGCACGGAACTTTTTGTCAGGCTGGGTCTGGTACAGCTCAACAATTCGCTGCTTGCCATCCTGAAAGCCGGAGCCGTGTTTGCGCAGTTCATGTTCGATCTCTGCCTGTGACAAGGAAAAAGCGGAGGACGATTTCTCGTTCTCCGCTTGGTCGATGGTTTCAATTTGCTGGGCTTCGGTAGGAATGTGGGCATCGAAGAAACTCAGCTGTAAATCAGTTCCGTCAGCACCAGTTCCTCGGCCTGCGCTTTCAGGCTGTTCATGTGCTGTACCCACGCCAGCTGATTCTTCTCCTTGTCCGGGGCCGGGGTCTGTTTCAAGAGCTGTGCCATGGTCTGCTGCATCTGGCTCTCTGCCGTCTGCTCCACCTCCAACAGGTGCGGGTACAGGCTCCCGTTCAGGAGCATCGTGTTGTACAGCACCGGGCGATGGTCCTTCAGGTACGTCCGGCGCAGCCTGCCGTACTTGCCCAGCGGCTTCCGGGGCTGGTTCAGCGTCAGGTTCGGGAGCTGGTAGTCCCCGATGGTCGAATAGGTCACGTTCCTGCTGTTCGTATTCATATTGGCTCCTTTCTGCATTGCGGCGGCGAATAGTTGTTTTTACGGTGCGCTCGATGTTCCGCAGCACCTCCCGGCTCATGTCGCTGACGGCTGCGCCGAGGGCGTAAACACTGTCTGGGGTTGAGAAATTGTAGATTGCCTGAAAATCGTCCTTGTCGAACCACCCGGCAGGCTCAAATCCACAGCGTTCCAGCAGCGTGTAGGTGACGCTGATGGCGGCAGCAGACTTGAACTGCATCTCCACTCCGGCTTCATCATAATCCATCAGAAGCGAACCGTCAACGATGGCGAGAATGTCACCACTGTTGTTGTCCCAGTAATCTGCCACCAGTTTCCCGGCAACATCCGCAAGCTGCTGG